>OLPL01000282.1_pt1 | contig 38362 bp, 28 predicted proteins | sample 1673211 | NCBI WGS metagenome assembly OLPL01 (sample SAMEA3136766, study PRJEB25190) | human gut metagenome | reverse complement strand
ACCTTGCCCATAATCGTGGCATGTGTGCCGTCGATGGGCGAGTATGCGGGGTTGTGCGGCATCAGCCAGACATGGCCGTTTTCCTTGCGGAAGGTCTTCACCGTGGCCTCGTCGTCCAGCAGAGCGGCGACGATATCTCCGTTGACGGCGGAATTCTGTTCGCGCACCACCACATAGTCGCCATCGCAGATAGCGGCATCCACCATGGAATCGCCGTGGACTTCCAGCATGAACAGGGTGCCGGAGCCGGTCAGCCGTTCCGGCAGACGCATGACGTCGTCCACATGCTGTTCGGCGGTAATTGGCACACCGGCGGCAATACGGCCAACGAGCGGCACATCGTGTGATTCGGCAATGGCTTCGGCGGGGAATTGGTATATCTCCGCCACATTACTGGTGCTGGTTGCCTCTTCGCTGGCTTGGGAGGGCTTTTCGGCATTCGGGGCGGATCCTGCCACCACCTCGATGGCGCGACCCTTGTTCGCGTTCATGCGGATGAAGCCCTTGTCTTCCAAAACTTGTAGCTGATGCTTGACCGAAGACGGACTTTTGAGCCCGGCGGCATTTCCGATTTCCCGGAAAGAGGGGGCGAAGCCTTGTTCGTCGATATGCGTGCGAATGGCGTCCAACACTTTGCGCTGGCGGTCGGTCAGGGTGGACTCGTCCGGCTTCTGCTTGGGGGAGAAGGGAATGGTGCTCACGTCAGGGCTCCTTTCGTTACGTCACCAGCATAACGTGTTGTTCGTGTGAAATCAAACATCTGTTCGAGTTTCGACTTGACCGTGTCGAACGTTTGTGCCATTATAAGAACAGTTGTTCGATAGAACATCTGTTCGAGAGAGGTGGTCGTGATGACTGGTTCAATGGTGATGGCCCCGGCCCGTAGCGCACGTGTAGCTATGCAGCATGCTGGAACGTTCCACCGGAATGTGCGTGGGAAGATTATCGCAGTGATGGTCGCCTTGGCGCTGGCCTGGTGTGGTTTCGGCGCGCTTACCGCTCAGCGGGCCCAATCGGATACGGGGGCCACGCAGGTGACCAGTTATATCGTGCGGCCGGGGGATACGCTTTGGTCATATGCTTCGGCTATCACGCCTGCTGGTCATGATGTATCGGAAACGGTGGATGAGCTGATTGCGTTGAACAATCTTGAGTCCGGATCATTGCAGGCCGGGCAGCGCATTATTGTTCCGGTTGAGTAAATGAAACCCGAGCGGCATGGTTTTTCCGCCCGTACACGTTATTCTGGGGAGCATGCATTGTCCTTTTTGCCAGAACCCCGACACCAAAGTCATTGATACGCGCATTAGCGATGACGGTCATTCCATCCGTCGGCGTCGCGTATGCCCGAAATGCAGTAAGCGTTTTACCACGGTGGAAACCAGTATGCTGCTGGTCACTAAACGTTCGGGTGGCGTGGAGCCATTCAGTAGAGACAAAGTGATTTCCGGCGTACGCAAAGCTTGTCAGGGGCGGCCGGTCAGAGAAGAGGATCTGAAGCTGCTGGGACAGAAAGTCGAAGAGGATCTTCGCTCCCGAGGCCTTGCTGAAGTCACCTCAGATGAAGTGGGCAAAGCCATCCTGAAACCGTTGCGTGACTTGGATGTGGTGGCGTACCTTCGATTCGCGAGTGTGTACCAGAACTTTGCAGGTCTGGAGGATTTCCAAAGCGCCATTGATGGTTTGCGTGAATAATATGCGAATGCCATGCACCGTGATATGCGAGTGATTCGCAAACCATGGTGCGAGCCAATCATGAAGCCCAGCACTTATGAAAGAGACCCGTCATGATGACGGGTCTCTTTCATATCAATCGAGGATGAGCTGCGTCAGCTGATGACACGCATGCGAATGGTGCCTTCGATGTTGCGCAGTGCTTCAAGCGTGGCGGCGCTGGGCGTCTGAGCCACGTCGGTGACCACATAGCCAAGTTCGCCTTCGGTTGCCAGCGACTGGAAGGAAACGTTGATGTTCTCCTCGCCGAGCACATGATTGACATGAGCCAGCACACCAGGAAGATTGTCGTGCAGATGGGCGATACGGCACACACCCTTGCACTCACCGAGGTTGATCTGTGGTAGGTTCACGGACAAGGAGGTAGAACCCTTGAACCAGTAATCCTCAAGACGCTGAGAGACGAAATGGCCGATGGATTCCTGAGCTTCCAAAGTGGAGCCGCCAATATGAGGAGTCAGAATCATATTGTCTTCATTGGCCAGTGAGGTCTCGAACGGATCTCCGCTCTTCTTCGGTTCAACGGGGAACACGTCGACCGCCGCGCCAGACAGATGGCCGGAATCGAGGTGCTGCTTCAGAGCTCCCAGATCGGCGACGAAACCGCGCGAAAGGTTAATGAAAATCGCGTCCTGCTTCATGTGGGCGAATTGGTCTTCGCCGAAGAATCCGGTGTTCGACTTGCGGCCATCCACGTGCAGGGTCACGGCATCGGACTGTTCCAGCAGTTCGTTGAGGGTGTCGCAACGGTGGGCATTGCCCAGTGCCAGTTTCTCCTCAATGTCGTAGAACACCACGCGCATGCCGAGGGCCTCGGCCAGTACCGACAGCTGGGAGCCGATGTTGCCGTAGCCGATGATGCCGAGGGTCTTGCCTCGCACTTCATGCGAGCCGGAAGCGGACTTGTCCCACAGGCCATGCTTGATGTGATGCGTGTGTGCGGGAATGCGGCGCATCAAGCAGATGATGTCGCAGATCACCAATTCCACCACGGAACGGGTGTTGGAGTAGGGAGCGTTGAACACGGCGATGCCACGCTTGCCGGCATGTGCCAGATCGACCTGATTGGTGCCGATGCAGAAGCAGCCGATGGCGCTTAGCGTAGGACGCGCATCCAGCACGCGGGCTGTGACGTTGGTCTTGGAGCGTACGCCCACCAAGTCCACGCCATCCAGCGCATCGATGAGTTCGTCCTCGCTCAGGGCTCCCTTCATGGTCTCGACTTCGAAACCGTGATCACGCAGCGATTTGGCCGCATCGGGGTGAATGTTTTCCAATAACAGTGCTTTGGGCATGCTTCATACCTTAGATGTTCAGGGACTTTTCGTCCGCTTTTGTCCGAACTATAACCAGTTTCTGGGTCGGCCTGGTCATTGCCACGTACAGGTCCGAGGCGGCGACCAGGCGGCTCGGCGCGTCATCCTCGATGAGACCGGGCTCGACCACCACGACGGCATCGAACTCCAGACCCTTGACCGTTTCAGTGCCGCAGACGCTGATTTGCTCATCCCATTCGGGCTGCTCGATGAGCCTTGCGTATTCGGCCGGGTCAAGAATGACAGCCAGTTTGCGGCGCACGGCATCGCGCACCGGGGCGATGAGATTATCCGGACAGATGACGGCGATGCGGCCGGTGCCGTCTGCCGAAACGAATTGTTCGGCAAGCTGCGCCGCCTGCTCGGCCGTCGTTTCCAGCAAGGACGACATGTCGGGCACCACATTGCGGGACACCGAATCGGGGATGGTGCGCACCGCATTGACCGTGGAGATGTAGAGGCCTTCCTCCTCGGCAAATCGTGAGGCAAGTTCGGAAACTTCCTGCGGATTACGGTAGTTGATGGTCAACTCGTTCAAATCCCAGTGGCTTTCGCCGAACAGGCGGTTCATCGATTTGCTCCAGCGTCGGGTGCCACCCAGCGCCGAAGTCTGCGCCACATCGCCCACGATGGTGAACGAGCGGGAGGGGCAACGGCGGATCAACATACGCCAGTCCATGGCGGTCAATTCCTGCGCTTCATCGACCACGATGTGCCCGTAGGTCCATTCACGGTCGGCCGCGGCCCGCTGCGCGGTCAGCTCAGCGTCGTCCCCGTTCATCTGGTCGAGCAGCATCTGACTGGAGACGATGCCTCCACCCAGACCGGTCGCGGCCAGAGTGTCTTTGGCATACTGCTCTTCGGCGGCACGACGTGCGTCGGCGGCGGACTGGCGGGCCACCGCCTTGGGATCGGGGCCCAGCATATCCATTGCTTCGTCGAGCAGCGGAATATCGGAGCGGGTCAACGGGGAGCCTTTGGGGCGGGCAAGTGCCGCGATGTCGTTGTCGGTCAGCCAACCAGCCAGAGACTTCAGACGTTCGGGATGGGCGAACAGCTGATCGATGAGCCATGGGGCGGTCATCGGCAGCCAGCACAGGTTCAGGGTCTTGCGAACCTGCTCGTTCATACGTAGCAGCGACATCGCGCGGTTCAGCTCCGCCTGATCCGGCGTGTAATCAAGCTGTTCGGCATAACGGTTCTGCATGCTGGTCAGCATCGAACGGATAAAGGTCTCGCGGGCCTTGTTATGAGGTTGTCGGGTGCGCTTCGCGTCCGCCTGCGCCTGCTCGATATCAGTGGCCAGCATTGGTACCTGAATGCCGCTAATGGTTACTGTCGGCAGAGCAGCGGGAACACGCACGCGTGCGGCGATGGCATTGGCCACTACGGAGGTCATGCGTCGATCGCCCTTGAGCTTGGCTGCATAAGGGGAGTCGACCGCCGTGGCGGTGATGCCGGGAATCAGATCGCTGATGGTGCGTGAGACCACGCCGGTCTCGCCCAAGGAGGGTAGCACCTGATCGATGTAGTGCAGGAACGCCGAGCTGGGGCCAACAACCAGCACGCCGGAACGTTCCAGCGTGCGCCGGTGCGTGTACAGCAGGTAGGCGGCGCGATGGAGCGCCACGGCCGTCTTGCCGGTGCCGGGGCCGCCCTGCACCACCACGGCGCGATTCATGTCGGAGCGGATGATGCGGTCCTGCTCGGCCTGAATGGTGGCCACGATATCGGTCATCTTGCCGGTGCGGCGTGAGCTCAACGAAGCCAGCAGCGCACCCTCGCCGGTCAATGTGCCGGCGGAAGACGCCTGGCCGACCTGGTCTGAATGCACGTCGAGCACCTCATCCTCAACGCCCACGACTTCGCGGAAACTCAAGGTGATATGCCTGCGCATCACGATGTCGCCGTGATTGGAAGGGGTCGCCTCATAGAAAGGACGTGCGGCTTCGGCACGCCAGTCGGTCAGAATCGGCTCATGGTCCGGGCTCGACAGGCCGATGCGGCCGATGTAATGACGGTCGCCGTTCTTGGCATCGAGGCGGCCAAACACCAGCCGATCCTCAACGCTGCGCAATTGCGTGAGGCGGTTTTCGTACATTGTGGCAAAGGAGTCTCGTTCGCTGCGTTGCGTGGGGGATCCGTGGGAGCCGGCGGCGCGTACGGTGTCCAGGCGTTGCCACATTTCGGCTCGCAGATCATCCAATCGTCCATAGGCGCGATCGACGGCCTGCTGCTCTTCATGCAGCTGGGAGGCGTAACTCGACATGCTGTTCTCTTCGTTCCATTTCCGTGGGGCAGAAAAACTTAAGGCATTCAAATTTACCGCACACCCCCTACGTCAGTGATGCGGACAACCCGGAATAGGTGAATTCAGCGTGAATTCACCATGCTGCTCGGTCGGTGGGGTGCGCGACGTGGATTGAATGTGCGGAGCGTCCATTCGTGCGACAGTCGTGGCCGACACGCGCAATCCATCGGTAATTGCCCTAAAAGGGTGAGCAAATCGTGCATGAGTGGGGAGAAATGGGGAATCGTGGGGTAGAGTGGTGAGCCAGTTGGCCGAAGTGTATCCCACGTAACGATGAAGGAGGTGGAGCCATGGTTGCCGATCAGACGATTCGCGACGCTGATGCCAACGCACAAGGCTCCACCACTATGGCCGATCTCATGGCTGGTCTGCCGCCATTGCTTCTCGGCACATATACGCCGAAGATCGATGCCAAGGGCCGTATGGCGCTTCCGGCCAAATTCCGCTCCCAGCTGGGGCAGGGCCTGGTCATGGCCCGAGGCCAGGAACGGTGCGTGTACCTGCTGCCGTTCGACGAATTTCGACGTATCGCCTCGCAGATTCAGCGTGTGTCGGTGGGAAACAAAGCCGCCCGCGAATACCTGCGTGTGTTCCTTTCCGGTGCCGTCGACCAGCAGCCGGACAAGCAGGGCCGCGTGCTGGTGCCGCAGATGCTGCGCGATTACGCCAATCTGGGTTCCGACGTCGTGGTGATCGGCGTTGGCACCCGTGCCGAACTGTGGAATAAGGACACGTGGGAGTCCTACCTCGCCGAGAAGGAAGAGGGATATTCCGATATTGCTGACGATGTGTTGCCGGAGGTGGAATTCTGATGGTTGATGTGGCGAATATTCATCTGCCGGTATTGCTTGACGATTGCGTGAACCTGATGGCACCTGCCCTGGAACATGAGAACGCCATCGCAGTGGATTGCACCCTGGGCCTTGCCGGCCATTCCATCGCCTTCCTCAAGGCCGCGCCTCAGGCTCGGCTCATCGGCATTGACCGTGACAGTGAAGCGCTGGGGCTGGCCACCGAACGTATGGAACGGGAGGGGCTCGCCGATCGATTCATTCCGGTGCATGCCGCCTTCGATCAGCTCGATCAGGTGTTGGCGGACCAAGACATCGATGAACGAAGCACAATGGCAGAACCGCATGACCATGCTGGTCAACAGCTGCGACGCCTACGAGGATCTGTGGCAGCCGTTTTTTACGCTGCTGAAACGGTATTTTGCGCCGCTGGATATGCGCATGGACGTCAGCCAGCCGTTGACGGCCGAACGGATTCTTGCCACCTATGATGCGGCGGAACTGGTCCGCATATTCAAGGAATACGGTGAAGAGCGTTTCTCGCGTCAGATCGCCCGCGCCATCGTGGCGCGTCGAGACAAGGAGCCGTTTACCACCACCGCACAGCTCAACCGTCTGGTCGATGAAGTGGTGCCGCAAGCCCACCGCCCGGCGGGCAATCCCGCCAAACGCGTCTTCCAGGCGTTGCGCATTGAAGTCAACGGCGAATTGGACAAGCTCGCCTCCACATTGCCGCAGGCCGCGAACCGACTGCATGTCGGGGGACGACTGGTGGTGGAGTCCTATCATTCGCTCGAAGACAAAACCGTCAAATCGTTCATGGCACAAGGGCTGCGAGTGGATGTTCCGGCTGGCCTGCCTGTCATACCGCCGGATGCCCAACCGTTTTTCACGGATCTCACGCGAGGTGCCATCAAGGCCGACGAACATGAAATCGCAGCCAACCCGAGATCGGCTTCGGTGCGGTTGCGGGCGGTGGAAGTCAGCCGTGAGATTCCGTCACGATGGAGGAAACGCTTTACGCAAACCGCGCAGGGCCTGAATGACGTCAAGATACAAGGCTCCGCGTCTCCGGGCAGAGCCAAAAACACGGCACGAATTCGTACAAGGAGGGGATAACAGCATATGGCAACTGCACGTAGCATTCGATCGAACGCGGCTCCAGCCTCGAACCGACCGCACACCAAGCATCAGTCCTCCTCCCGACCTGAGCTGCGGGTGGTCTCCAACCCGCGTGGAAACGAGCAGGGCAATGTCGTCGGACGGGTCATCGAATGGACCAGAACAAGAAGCGCACCGCTGGTGCACGTGGCCATCGCAGTGATCTTCCTCGTCGGCACCTTGTTCGGCGCGCTGATGCTGCGTACCCAGATGGTGCAGAACTCGTTTGAGGCGGCACAGATCGAAACCAACATCAACAGACTTACCCAAGATATCGAAGACGATCAGGCCAAACTCGATCAATTGGTCGCGAACCTGCCCGACAAGGCCAGCGACATGGGCATGGTCCCGCAGCAGGGATCAGTGTCCATCGACTTAAGCGGATACCAGTCCAACAAAGGCGGAACCCAGTGAACACCATTCGTCGCATCGTAGAGTTCGCCAAGGTCAAGACCTTCGCGTTCAAATGCATCGCCATCGGCGCCGCATTGGCGTTGGTGGCGTCGGCATGCGTGATTCAGCTGGCCTCCACCCAGCTCATCGGCGGCCGTCAAACCGCACAAGCGGCCACGGCTAACCGCACCCTGACCGTGACGTTGAGCGCCAAGCGTGGGCGTATCCTCGACGCCAACGGCTCCGTGCTCGCTCAAAGCGTGGAGCGTTATACTATCGTCGCCAATCCGGAGGCTGCACAGGAGTTCGAGCCGATTACTTGCAATGACAACACCCGTGATTACTGCCACGAAATTGACGGCAAACCCGTGGGCGCTACCGGAGCGGCGGCCGTGGGCCGACTGCTGGCCAAAGTCCTGGATATGAACGCCATGGAACTGGGCGCTGATCTGTCCGGTACCGGGCAGTATGTGATTCTGAAGAAAGATGTGACTCCGCAGGTCAAGCGCAGCATCGAGTCGTTGCACCTGGGCGGTATTGTCTGGGGTGAGCTGAGCAGTGAACGACTGTATGCGGATGGCGATCTCATGGGCGCGCTGCTTGGCGGCGTGAACGACAACGGCGATGGCGTCGCCGGCATCGAGCAGGTCGAGAACAAGACGCTTACCGGAACCGATGGCCATGAAACCTACCAGCGTGGTAATGGCGGCGAAGAGATTCCCGGCACCATGACCGAATCGGTGGCGGCCAAAAATGGCGACGATGTCACCCTGACCATTGACCGTGATGTGCAATGGTATGTCAAAAAGGTCTTGAAGGAGGCCGAATCCAAGTATGGTGCAGCGTGGGCGATCGCCGTGGTGCAGGATGTCCAGAGCGGGGAGATTCTCGCACTGGCCGATAGCGATGAAGTACAGGCTGGTCCCGATGCGGCGAAGATGAGCCCGTCTCGGGCCGTGTCCGAAACCTTCGAGCCTGGTTCGGTGGGCAAGGTCATCTCCATGTCCGGCTATCTGCAGATGGGACTGCATAAGATGAGCGATCAATTGTCGGTCCCGGACCACATCACACAGGAGGGCCAGACCTACAAGGACTCATTCGACCATGGCACTGAGCGCTGGACGCTCGCCGGCATTCTGCAGAACTCATCGAACGTCGGCATGATTATGGCCGGGGAGAACTATCCGGATGAGCAACGCTACGAGTACCTGACCAAATTCGGCATCGGACAACCGACCGGACTGAACCTGCCCGGTGAATCGAGCGGTCTGCTCACCAACCCTTCGGCGTGGGATCTGCGTACGCGCAACACCATCCTGTTTGGTCAGGGCTACACCGTCAACGCCCTGCAGCTCAACAACGTGGTGGCCACCATCGCGAACAAGGGTGTCAAGCAGCAGCAGTCGATCATCAAATCAACCACCGATGCCAATGGCAAGACCACTGAGACCAAGAAGGGCGAAGCCACCCGCGTGGTGGATGAAAAGGTCGCATCGGACATGATGAATGCGATGGAATCAGTGGCGGAAGGCTACAACAAGTTCGTCAAGGTCGATGGTTACCGCATGGCCGCCAAGTCCGGTACCGCAGAGGTGCAGGGCTCGGATGGTACGCTCTCGTCCATTATCTCCGATTATTCCGTGGTGATTCCCGCGGACAACCCGCGCTATGCGGTCACCGTGGTGATGAAGGATCCGAATGGTGTGTTCGGCGGTCTGACGGCCGGCCCTGTTTCCGCACAGATTTGTGAGTTCCTTATGCAGAAATACGAGGTGCCTGTCTCCAGTCCACGCAAAAATGCTATTCCAGTCACGTGGTAAGGATCAGGGGAGAAAGGCGATAGCCCATGAGTGCAGTGAGCGAATCCATCGCCCAGCGGGTGACCCTGGGAATGCTGGTCGAACGGTACGGTTTTGAAGTCGATCCACCCTTCGCCACCAATGTCACCATTACCTCACTCAGCGATGCCGTGGACACCGTGATTCCCGGCTCGCTGTTCATCTGCACGCATGAGCAGGAACCCGATGTACTGCATGCCGCACAGGCCGGTGCCTATGCGGCGTTGCTGCCACGCGCGTCCAAAGGGCAGATCGCCAATGCCGATATACCGTTGCTCTACGGCGATTTCGACGATCGCGTACTCGGCGATCTGGCCAGCGGTCTGGCCGGCGGACCGTCCAATGCCATGGCGGTGTTCGCGGTGACCGGTGCGGATGAGCAGGCCGTCGACGCAGGCGTGTCCCAGCTCTCCGAATTCCTGCACATGCTGGGCAATCCGGTGGCGGTAATCACCGCATCCGGGTCCACGTCGATGACACGTACCATGAACCTGAACTATCCTCTGGGCATCCTCGATATGCAGCGCGCGCTGTCCGTGTGCGCCGAAGACGGTGTGGCGGCCGTGATCATCGCCATGGATGACCGCACGTTGGCCGAGCATGCGTTGGAATCGGTGAACGTGGATGTACTGGGCACGGAGGATGTCAACGCAAGCGCAAGCTTGAACGAATTGAAGACACGCTACGCATTCGTTGCGGAACATGACATGTCCATGACCTCGTCGACACCCGAATCGGATGAAATGGCTGCGGATTCACCGGCAATGTATGACCGCGTCCGACTCGGGCACATGTCCTTGGCCATCGCCATGGTGCTGGCCGCCGGCGTGAGGAAAAACAACATACGCAGTGCCCTGCATGTGGCCAATAATCTCAATTAAGTCCGTGGATACGGGACGAAGCGTAATCGTAAAGGAGTTTGAAACACCATGGTTCCGATGAGCGTGGAGGAGATCGCCAAGGCCGTCGATGGTCGATTGATCGGAGACGCCGGTTCCGAGTCTCGAGCCACCAATACGGTCAGCGACTCGCGGCAGGCCGGCCCCGGATCGGTGTTTGTGGCCATCCGAGGCGAGCGTGTCGATGGGCATGACTTTGTGGCGAAAACCGCTGGACAGGGAGCCACGGTGGCCATCGTCGACCATGAGGTGAAGTCCGATGGCCTTCCGCAGATCGTAGTGAAAGACACGGTCGACGCCCTTGGCGAACTCGCCCGATACAACATCGTTCGCCGCCGCGAGCTGGACGGCGACTTCGACATCATCGGATTGACCGGTTCGGTGGGCAAGACCACCACCAAGGATCTGCTCTCCTCCCTGCTTGCCACCGTAGGTCCGACCGTGGCTCCGGTGGGATCGTTCAACAATGAGATCGGCCTGCCGCTCACTGCGTTGCGGGTCGATGAGCACACCCGGTTCTTCGTGGCTGAGATGGGTGCCAGCCATATCGGCGAAATCGCGCGACTGACCCGTATCGCACCGCCGAACACGGCAATCGTATTGAAGGTCGGCGTCGCTCACCTTGGAGAATTCGGCTCCCGCGAACGCATCGCACAGGCGAAAAGCGAAATCGTGCAGGGATTGCTTCCCGGAGGCACCGCGGTACTGAACGCCGATGACGAACACGTGGTTCCCATGGCCGGCCTGGCCAACGGCGACGTGCTGTGGTTCGGCTTGGGATCGTCGCAGGAGCCCGAGGGGCGGGCCATTGATGTTACTGCCGACCGGTCCGATCATGCTGAATTCACGTTGGTCGATGCGGACGGCAACCATACGCCGGTGCATCTGGGCATTCCTGGACGTCACAATGTGATGAACGCGTTGGCCGCCGCAACCGTGGCGATGCGTTACGGTATGGCACCCGAAACGGTGGCACGGATTCTGGCCTCGCAGCACACCATCAGCCCTCATCGCATGGCATTGTCTACGGTGAATCGCGAGGGGACTTCCTTCACGCTGATCGATGATTCCTTCAACGCCAATCCCGACTCCATGAAAGCCGGCCTGAACGGGTTGAAGGCTTGGAACTCAAATGACGGCAAGGAGCCGTTCCGTGTGGCGCTGCTGGGTGCCATGCTGGAACTCGGCGTCGATGAAACGGCATTGCACACCTCGATCGGCACGTATGCGGCCGAATTGGGCATCGACGCGATCATCGCGGTCGGTTCCGCCCAAGACCAACATCTCGATGCACTGGCACAGGCTCTGGCGGACGGTGCCCGTCAGAGCCAATTCGCGTCGGTGGATTGCGTACACGACATCGATGCGGCCGAACAGCTGGTCATCGACTTGGCTCGCAACCATCCCGACGCTGTGGTACTGCTCAAGGGATCGCACGCGTCAGGCCTGAGCGCTTTGGCTGAACGCTGGGCAAAGAACTGACCTGATAACCACCCCAAGAAACCGACAAGAAAGAGAAGCTGCACGTGATTGCTCTGATCATTGGAATGCTGGTGTCGCTCATCGTCACCTTAGTCGGCACCCCGCTGCTGATTCGGCTGGTCCACAAGCTGCACTATGGCCAGTACATCCGCCAGGATGGGCCGCAGTCGCATCTGGTCAAGCGCGGCACCCCCACGTTGGGCGGCGTGGTCATCAACTTCGCGATTCTGCTCGGTTGGGCATCCTCCGCACTGTACCGATACCTGCGTTCGGGCGACGTGCCCTCCTGGTCCGCGGCACTCGTACTGTTCGCCATGCTGTCGATGGGATTCTTGGGATTCATCGACGATTTCGCGAAGGTCCGCAAGAAGCAGAGTGAGGGACTGACCGTCAAGGGCAAGTTCATCGGACAGTTCATCCTCGCCACCATATACGCGGTGCTGGCGCTGATTCTGCCGACCAAATCCGGCTTCTCCAGCGCCCAGGCCGGCATGAGCTTCATCGAAAAGCCGTTCTTCAGCTTTGAATTCGCCGGTCGTGTCGTGGCCATCGTGCTGTTCGTGATCTGGGTGAATTTCCTGATGACCGCATGGACCAACGCCATCAATCTGACCGACGGTCTTGACGGCTTGGCCGCCGGCTCCTCGATGATCGCCTTCATCGGCTATGCGATCATCGCGTTCTGGGAGTTCTACCACCTCAAGGGTTCGGACCATCCAGGCTTCACCTATGCGGTGTCCGATCCTCTTGACCTGACCATCATCGCGGCGTGCGCGGCCGTAGCCTGCTTCGGCTTCCTGTGGTACAACTCCAATCCGGCCTCCATCTTCATGGGAGACACCGGCTCCTTGGCGCTTGGCGGTCTGTTCGCAGCCATGTCCATCGCCACGCACACCGAATTCCTGGCGATCATCCTTGGCGGTCTGTTCGTCATCGAGACCATGAGCGACATCATCCAGGTCGGCTACTTCAAGATGACCCACAAGCGCGTTTTCAAGATGGCCCCGATCCATCATCATTTCGAATTGAAGGGCTGGCCGGAAGTGAAGGTCGTGGTCCGGTTCTGGATGATCGAGATGCTGTTCGTGCTGATCGCCTTGGTGCTGTTCTACGGCGATTGGGTGGCCCGTTCCGGCCTGTGACACGATTGCGGGCGCGGCTTTACGCCCGCAATATGAGTGTGCTATCACGGCAAATGACGTTTCCGATTGAAGGGTGATGGATATGAATATGGATGGCAAGACCGTAATCGTGGCTGGTCTCGGTGTCTCCGGGCAAAGCATGATGGAAGTGCTGGGCTCCCGTGCCGGCAGAGTGCTGGGCGTGGATGAGAAGAAGCCGGACGCCGACCTGCATTCCTTCGACCAAATCGATTGGGACAATACCGACATGGTGATGACCTCGCCGGTCTTCAACCCGCGCACGCCATTCATCCTTGAGGCGCAGAAACGCAACATACCGGTCATGAGCGAAGTCGAACTGGCCTGGCAGCTGCGCGTGAACAGCAACACCACCGGCAAGCCGGCGCAGTGGATCGGCATCACCGGCACCAACGGCAAGACCTCGACCACGGAAATGACCTCCGAAATGCTGACCGCATGCGGCCTGGCCGCTCCCGCCGTTGGCAACATCGGCAAAGCCGTGTCGCACGCCGCCGTCGACCCCGCGAACGACGTGCTCTGCGTCGAACTGAGCTCGTTCCAGCTGCATTTCACCTATTCTCTGGAACTCGACTGCGCGGCGATCACCAACATCGCCGACGACCATCTCGATTGGCATGGCGGCATCGAGAACTATGCCGCCGACAAGGCGAAGGTGTTTCACAACGTCAAGAAGGCGCTGGTCTACAACGCCGACGACGAACGCGTCACCAAATTGGCGTTCGCGGCCCAGACCGCGCCGGAATGCCGCCGGATCGGCTTCACGTTGGCCGAGCCGAAGGACGGGCAGATCGGTGTGAAGGATGGCTGGATTGTCGACATGTCCGGCATTGCCGGCGGAGAAGCGGGAAAGCCGTTCCAAGTGGCGAAGGTCACCGATTTCACGCATCTGACCGAGCCGGATGGCACGGTCTACCCGCATCTGCTCGCCGACGCCCTGACCGCGTTGGCGCTGGTGTTGGGTCTCGGAGCAGACAAAGACAAGGCGTTGGCCGCGCTCAAGCAGTTCACGCCGGGCGGCCACCGCATCCAGACCGTCGCCGTCGCCAAAACGTCCGACGGTGGCACCATCCGTTTCGTGGATGACTCCAAAGCCACCAACGCGCATGCGGCCAAGGCGTCGCTTGACAGCTTCGCGGACAAGTCCGTGGTGTGGATCGCCGGCGGACTTGCCAAAGGAAGCCGTTTCGAACAGCTCGTCGCCGACCAGGCGCACACCATCAAGGCGGCTATCATCATCGGCAAGGACCAGCAGCCAATGCTGGACGCGTTCAAGGCAAGCGCTCCCGACATTCCCATGTCCATCATCGATCCCACGGACAACGACACCGTCATGGCCCGCGCCATCGACGCTGCCGGCACCTACGCGCAATCCGGCGATGTGGTGCTCATGGCTCCGGCCTGCGCGTCCATGGACCAGTTCAAGTCGTACGCCGATCGCGGAAACCAGTTCGCGCAGCAGGCTCAGCGTTGGGTGAATGAGCATGGGGAAGCCTGAGGCCAGCCGTAGCATCACGTCTTCCGCAAGCCGTCCGAACATGACGGACGGCGCCGCGGCACAGACACGAGAACCGTTGAAGAACGGCGGAACGCGTAATCTCGCCAACCCGTTATGGTGCTTCCACGGATTCCGCCTATGCGTGATCATCCTCACGATCTTCGGCGTGATCATGGTGTTCTCCAGCTCTTCGGTGAACATGATCGCCAACGGGCAGTCGCCATGGGCGCAGGCGCTGAAACAGGGCATGTACTGCGTGTTCGGCCTGGTCATAGCATTCATCACGATGATGCTGCCGGCCAGCTTCTACCGAAAGATCAGCTTCTGGTTCCTGCTTGGCGCCATGGTCATGCAGGCCGCCACACTGACGCCATTGGGCGTCGAAGTCAACGGCAACAAAGGATGGATCGGCATTCCGGGCGTGTTCACCATGCAGCCCGCGGAAATCGTCAAGCTGGCGTTATGCATCTGGATGCCGAACGAGCTGATCAACGCGCGCAAGCAGGTGAAGAAGGTCGGCGCGCCCCGCGCGTACTCCAAGCTTATTCTCGGCTATCTGTGCGCGTTCTGCCTGGTCATGTCCGGCAAGGATCTTGGTACGGGCTTGATTATTCTCGCAATTGGCGGTATTGCATTGCTGCTTGGCGGATTCCCCGGCAAATGGCTTGCCGGAGCCGCGCTGCTTGGCATATGCGGTATCGTCGGATTCATTCTGACCAGCCCCAACCGACTCGGCCGCATCATGGCGGCCTACCGGACCTGCTCTCCGTCCGACCTGCAGGGCGTGTGCTATCAGGCGGTCCACGGCAAATACGCGATCGCATCCGGCGGCTTGTTGGGCGTCGGCATCGGCAATTCCGGCGAGAAATGGGGCTATCTTCCCGAAGCGCACAACGATTTCATCTTCGCCATCATCGGCGAGGAAACCGGATTCGTCGGAGCAGCCATGGTGATTCTGCTGTTCATCGTCATGACGTGGTGCATGCTGATGGTGGCCGTGCAGGTCCGCGACCGGTACATCACCATGGCGTTGGTGTGCATCGCGGTATGGATCGTCGGCCAGGCGTTTGTCAACATCGGCGTCGTCGTCAGCCTGCTGCCGGTCATGGGCGTGCCGATGCCGTTCGTATCAGCAGGCGGATCGTCTCTTATCATGTGTCTGGGGGCCGCCGGCGTGGCCATCAGCCTGATGAAGGAGCAGCCGCAGGTCAAAGCCGAGAACCGCATACTGTAATCGGTTCCCGTCATGCGAGTTGCGAAGCAAGCAAAAGAAAAGTAGACGAAATGTAAGTATCTGCATCGGCGGCGGTATGCCGCGTGGCCTGCCGCCGCATGGTGGGCTAAGCTCGTGGATTATGAGCAATCAGAAGCATATCGTTCTTGCCGGTGGCGGCACGGCAGGCCACGTCAATCCTCTGCTTGCCGTGGCGCATGTGATTCGCGAGCTTGAACCGGAAGCGGATATCGCGGTGGTGGGCACCGCCGTCGGTCTGGAGCGTGATTTGGTTCCGCAGGCCGGTTTCGAACTGGAAACCATCGAAAAAGTGCCGTTCCCGCGCAGGCCCAACAAGGCTGCGTTGCAGTTTCCAGCCAAATGGAAGGCCGAGAAGGCCAAAGTACGTGACATCCTCACCCGGCATCAGGCCCAAGTGGTCGTCGGTTTCGGCGGATACACGTCCGCACCCGTATACGCGGCCGCGCACAGCATGGGAATTCCGATTGCGATTCACGAACAGAACGCACGTGCGGGCATGGCCAACAAGCTGGGCGCGCGTTGGGCGTCCATGATCGGTGCCGCATACGCCCAGCCAGGACTGAAACCACGCAGGGGCGTCGAAGTCGAACGCGTGGGCCTGCCGCTTCGTCCGGCAATCGCACGATTGGCGTCCGATCTGGAACATGACCGTACCGCCACTCGTAAAGCCGCCGCGGCGCAGCTTGGCGTCGATCCGGACCGTCCGCTCGTGGTCATCACCGGCGGATCCTTGGGCGCGGTGAACGTGAACAGGGCTGTGGCCGCTTCCGCCAAGGATCTGCTTGCGCACGCCCAGGTGATTCATCTGACCGGTAAGGGCAAAGACGACGAAGTGCGTTCCTTGGTGTCGGTAAGCGCCGGAGAGGACGTGCTCGGCGAGCTTGGCCCCGACCACGTTTCGGATGGCGACTACCGTGTGGCTCCCTATCTGGAACGCATCGATCTGGCGTTCGCCTGCGCCGATCTGATCATCTGCCGTTCCGGAGCCGGCACGGTCAGCGAGCTGACGGCTTTGGGACTGCCGGCGATTTACGTGCCTCTGCCGATCGGCAATGGCGAGCAGCGTTTCAACGCGCAGCCCGTGGTCGACGCGGAAGGGGGCTTGATGGTGGCGGATGGCGATTTCACCCCGGATTGGGTCCGTGGCCATGTGCCGGAACTGCTCGCCGATCCGGACAAGCTGTCCCGATACGGTGCCAACGCGTGGAAATACGGCATCCGCGACGCCGCCGAAGTCATGGCGAAGCGCGTGCTCGCGCTAATCGATCAGCCAGCTGATTAACCGGCCGAACAATCATGGCCGCACCCCGTGGGAGACCATGGGTGCGGCCATAATGAAATGAGCTTGAAAACAATTTACGAGGAGCAATCGTGTCTGACAACCAGCGTGAAGCCGGTACCATAATTCTTGACCCAACCCATGCGTCGTTCGCACCTGAAGAGACGGTGCATGACCTAGGTGCCACGCATTTCATCGGCATCGGTGGCGCGGGCATGAGCGTGCTCGCTGAAATGCTGCATGAGCAGGGTGTCGAGGTCGATGGTTCGGACCGTGAGCCAAGCGCCAAAACCGACCGTCTGCAAAGCCTCGGCATCACCGTCGAATTCGGCCAGCAGGCGAAGAACGTCGAAGGCAAGAACACCGTCGTGTTCTCCAGCGCCATCAAGCCGGACAATCCGGAAATCGTCGCCGCGCATGAGGCAGGGGAGCGCATCGTGCACCGCAGCGACATCCTCGCCCTGCTGATGAACGCGAAACGTGCGGTGACCGTGGCCGGCGCCCACGGCAAGACCACGACCAGCTCCATGCTGGCGCACATTCTCGTGAACGCCGGAGAAGGCGAACTCGCCGATCCGAGCTACGCCATCGGCGGTTCCATCCAAGGCAAAGACGGTGCCATTTTGGACGGCGGCCATGCCGGCAAGGGCAACGTGCTGGTGGCCGAGGCCGACGAATCGGACGGCAGCTTCGCCAAATACCATCCGCAAATCGCCATCATCACCAATTCCGAAGCCGACCACCTTGACCACTACGGCACGCAGGACAACTATCGGGCCGCATTCGTGGACCATGCCGGACACGCCACCAAAGCCGTAATCATGTGCGGCGACGACGAAGGCAACCTTGCCGTGCTACGTGCGCTTGACGCCACCGTGGCCGGACGCACGATCGTCTATTCAACACGGAACGCCGCCGAATTGGGCGACCTGAACGGTGCCACGCTGGTACGCATCGAATCGGAAAGCGAAACCGCCGAAAGCGGCGCCGAACATTTCACGCTGCATATTCCGGGCGGACTGATCGGCGAAGAGGAGCGCCGCATCGCAGTGACGCTTACCGTTCCCGGCATCCACAACGCACGCAACGCCTCCGCGGCGATTATCGCGGCCGCGCTGTTGGGCATGGACGTCGAACGTGCCTCCGCGGCGGTCACCTCGTTCCTCGGTGCCGCACGCCGCTTCCAGGTCCGTGGCACCGTCAGCCAAGTGACGGTCGTCGATGATTACGCGCATCATCCAACCGAAATCGCTGCGCTGCTGGATGCGGCCCGTCGCCGCTACCCGCAGTCCAAGATCCGTGTGATCTTCCAGCCGCACCTGTTCTCCCGCACGCGTTTCTTCAGCTCTGAATTCGCGCAGGCGCTTGCCAAGGCCGATGACGTCATCGTTACCGGCATCTTCCCCGCGCGCGAGAAGCAGGAGGATTTCCCCGACGTGACTCCGGCCACCATCGTGGACGAGGCGCTCAAGCTTGAGCATGAACCGGCCAAGGACTGGATCCGTGGCGTCGAAGACATGCACACCGCGGCCCAAATGATGGTGATGCGCGCGCATCATGGCGACGTCATCTTCACCGTAGGCGCCGGCGACATCACGCAGATGGACGAGGTCATCCTGCATGCTCTTGAAGCGCATCGTTGGGATTGCGAGGGCTGATGGCTCGACGGGTCATCAGTTCCGGCAAGGATGTGCAGGAGACGGACCAGTCGGGCGGACGACGTTCCGGACGGTCCATCTCATCGGAGCATGCCGAAGGACGGTCGATTGAAGGGTACGCGGACCGTTCAAAAGCCGAAGGCTTCGTAGACGCGCGACGTTTGCAAAGCGAGGACCTGGTTTCCAAAACCCTGCAGGAGACCACCGGCACGATCGGCATCATGACACGTCCGAAAGTGGTTGATTTCGGCGAACGGCTCAAGGAACGCCGTCAGGCCGGCGCGCGAGCCATAGTCCTGCGCGTGCTCATCGGTCTTGTCGTAGCCGTGGTTTTGGGAGCTGTCGTCTGGCTGTTCCTCTTCTCGTCGGTGTTCCGTTTGGAGCCAGGCAACATCAGCGTGGTCGGCGCCAACGAATGGGTGAGTGAATCGCAGGTGCTTGACATCGCGAGGCAGCAGTCCGGAAAATCGTTGTTCCTGGTTTCGGATGGAGCCGTGGAGAAGCAGATCAAGGCGATTCCGGGAGTCACGTCAGCCAAGTCGAAGAAACAGCTGCCGAACTCGCTTGAAGTGACGATCAAGGCGCAGAAACCCGCGGCCATGCTCAAAACCAGCGAGGACCATATGACGGCGGTCGACAGCAAGGGCCGCGTGCTCAATTCCGTCAGCGGCGTTTCCGTGGAAGGCATTCCCGTCATCGAAGTGCAGAACGTCGATGCGAGCCTGTCTAGGCGTCCTATCAAGGAAGCGTTGAAGATTCTCAGCTCACTGCCGGAATCGATGCGCAATTCCATCACCAAGGTCACCGCGGCGACCCAGGATTCCATCACCACGGAACTCAATGGGGGAGACCGCGTGATCGTATGGGGTGATTCCTCGGACCTGAAGCTCAAGAAAGCGGTGGTGGACAAGATCGTCAATGATCCGAACGTGATTGGAGACAAGCATAACGTGGACGTGTCCGCGCCGTTGAGACCGATCATCAAATAGCGTTATTGCGCAACGTCACTGCATGACGGAGCGGAAATACTTTGATCTAGCTCTTTTTGTCTTGACAGAAAAACGAAACGCGCTCTGGACCTTCTTTCCAAGGGAGGGCCAGAGCGCGTTTCCGCGTTTGGATGGATGGTATTAGCCGTATGCGTTGAACGGGCGTCAGTCCTTGACGATGGTCTTGCCTGCGGTCGCCCCTGGCGTCAAGTCCTGAATCTCCGTGATCTCCAGAACGGGAATGGTCATGGGCTTCTTCGTGCCGTTATGTTCGGCCACGGCGACCTGCTCATCGTAGATCGCATCATCGGAATGCAGAGTGACGTTGCCACGGAAACGATAACCTCGCTTCTGCTCAAGATTGGCCACTGCGATGACCAGTTCGCTGCCGTCGAGCAGATTACGGTACATTTGGCCGGCGGTACGCTCGTGATAGCCGATATGAGTGTCATCGATGACGAACGTGCTCATTTTCGGCCCCAAATCGACGTGTCCATCCTTGCCGATGGTGGCCACCCAAGCGAGATTGCTGCTGATGAAATCCTTCATTTCCTCTGTAAGCTTCGCCATGATATCGTCCCTTTCGATGGTTGGCTGGCCGGCGGCTTGTAATATTGGAAGGCGCCGGACGGTTATTTCGATGATACGGAGGCGTTGCTGCCGACATGCGTTGTTTCACCAAACGAGAAATGTGATTGCAAATACAAAAAGCCGTCATTGCTGACACATGATTCGTGCCCACATTTTGCCCATGTTTTTGAGAAATATCGCGATAAAGGGTGAATTGCAGCGAATTGCAAAAGTGGCGGAAACCGTTGGAAATAAAGGAAAAGCCGCCATTTCTGGCGGCTTTCAATCCGTGGAGATGCGGGGAATCGAACCCCGGTCCGATGACCGAACCCTCAGTCTTCTACGTGCGTAGTCTGCTGGCCGTGCGGCGGTTTTTCTGCCCCCATCGATGTCGCAGACAACTGATGGCGAGCATATCTACAGTAAAAGTCCCTTGCCGGCCCTGTGGCTCAGCCGGTAAGGCAAGTCTTCTAAACGACGCTCAACATCCCCCCAAAGACGAGGGGGAGTGAACGGAGCGGCTGCTCACTGGTTAATCCTGGCGCGAAGCTCAGGCAGCGAGAGCGAACTCAGTGCGGTTAGATTTAGCACTTATTCTTTTGTAGGGGGCATCCACGAGCGGACCCTACGTTCTCGGCACGCTTCCCTGCGACGAACAGGTCACCGTCGAAACCGATCATCCCCAAATATTGAATTATCAAACCTTCCGGCTTTATAGCCAGAAATTTCAAGATACCACGGTTTATCCGACAAACCAAATTATGCTATCGGCGATTCATCATACCGACGAAACTTCGCAAAACCGGTAAAAAAATTCCGCATGCCGTTATTTGACGGCATGCGGAATCGGTGATGATGAAAGGAAAAGATACGCTTACTTGGCTGCTGCGGCGAGGTAATCCGGAACGCCTTCGGTCGGGTAGGCCGGCCAGCCGCCTTCCTTGGTGCACACGTAGGCGGCGGTGTTCACGGCCGCGCGATGCGCTTCCTTGAGGGAGGCACCGGACAGGATCTTGCCGGTGAAGGAGCCGGAGAAGGAATCGCCGGCTCCGACGGTGTCGGCCACCTCGACATGCGGGGTCAGCAGAGTGGAGGTCTCGCCGTCCTTGGCGATGATGGTGCTGAAGGTCGCGCCGCCGGTCAGGATGGTGTACTCCAGATCGAAGCGATCCATGAACCACTTGCAGGCCTCTTCGTCGTTGCCCTCCGGAATGGAGAACATCTCACGCATCATGATGAGCTCGTCGTCGTTGATCTTGAAGATGTTGGCGTATCCCAGCAGCTCCTCGATCAGCTCCTTGGAGTAGAAGTTGGCGCGCAGGTTGATGTCGAAGAACTTCAGCGCGCCTTCCTTGGTATGCTGGAGCAGTTTGATGATGGTGTCATGCGATTCCTGGGAACGCAGACCCAGCGTGCCGAAGCAGATGGCGTCGGCCTTGGACACGGCCTCGGCGAGTTCGTCGGTGTAGCCGATGTGGTCCCAAGCCACGTTCTGCACGATGGTGTATTCCGGAATGCCGTTGGTCAGTGCCACGGCGACGGTGCCGGTCGGGTATTCGTTGGTCTGCACCAGCGTGTTGATGCCGGCCTTGTGCGCATCGTTGAGCAGCTCGGCGCCCAGCTCGTCGTTACCGACGGCGCTGATGGCGTAGCTTTCCGCGCCGTTCTGGGACGCGTGGTAGGCGAAGTTGACGGGAGCGCCGCCGGCGCGCTTGCCGGTGGGGAGCATATCCCACAGGATTTCACCGAGGGCGATGACGATTGGCTTGGACATGGGTGGTTCCTTTCTTTGGTGGGCGGCGTGCTATGCGACGTCGAAGAACATCGAAGGATGTTCCAGAAAATTGGTTATCGCCACGGCGGCGGCACCGGTAACGGTGGCGTCGGTGGGCAGGGCGGACAGGGTGATTCGGGTGTTGCGCCCGATTTCGGGGATCGTGCGTTCGCGCACGACTTGTGTGACTTCGTCGAGCAACGGCTGGCCGGCTTGCGCGATGATGTCTCCAAGAACGATGTGTGTCGGATTGAAAGCGTTGATGATGGTGACCGCGCCGTACCCAACGTATCGGGCAACATCGAGCATCAGAAGCGTCGCGGTCTCGTTTCCCGCGTTCGCCTTGGCGAACAGTGCTGCGCAAGCCTGCGCATGTGTCATCGTCTCGCATCCGGGAACGATGCTCGGGTTGGCGTTGAGTTGTTCGTGGATGGCGTTGGCGGAGCAGTAGCGTTCCAGGCATCCGACATTGCCGCAGTCGCATGGCTTGCCGTTCACGTCGATGGAGACGTGTCCGATTTCCGTGGCGGTGCCGTGCTCGCCGTAGTAGATGGTGCCGTTGTCGATGACTCCGAGGCCGATGCCTTCGCCAAGCAGATAGTAGGCGAGGGAACCTTCCGACAGTTCCGGATTGAGCAGGAACTGCGCCAGCGCGCCGGCGCGGGCGTCCTGTTCGACGAACACGGGGACGCTGAATGCGTTGCTGAATTCGTCGATGAAGTTGATTTGCCTCCAGCCCTGCATGGAGGAGACCAAAGCGGTGCGTCCTTCGTCCTTTAAATAGGGCCCCGGAACCGCCATGCCGACGGCCACGATGCTGGGGTCGTCCTTGATGAGCTGGCGTACGGTATCTCGAATGCGCTCCACCGTTTCGGGGATGTGCTCTTCGCTGACGGTAGGCAAGTCGGACAGGAAGATACGGTTGCACTTGAGGTCGAAGACCGCGATTTGCACCAGACTGCGGGCGAACTTCACGCCGATGATGTGGTATTTGGCGCAATTGAGATTCAGACCGATGGAACGGCGGTTCTTGTCTCCGTCCATGTCGCCGGTTTCTTCGATGATGCCCTGCGCCAGCAGTTTCGCGGTGATTTTGGTGATTGCCGCCGGAGTGAGCTTGATGGCTTTGGCGATCTGCGCGCGTGAGCAGATGCCATTGTGGTACAGGTATTGCAGGATGCGGGAACGGTTGTTTTCCGAGATCGATGACTGTTGGGCGCTGTACCTACTCATGCTCACCTCCTTGCGACAGTGCATGGACCCTCGTTGAACTTCTTAATATATTAACGCCGTTAATTGATTAATGCAATTCGTGTTGTGCCGCGTGTCGCGCGCTTATCTGGGTCTCTCTGTGCGAAAGCAATGAGTGAAAAAGAAGGACGTAGACCTTGAATGCGACTTTGGCTGGGTCCGTCTCATAAAATGGCTGGTTTTTCTTATTCTCTTTCACTAGTCGTTAAAACGTTGGAATTTCGCCGTTTTAATGCATAGCAGAAAACGGCGAATATAAGGTAGGTGGGTAAAACGGCCTCCAATGAAACGTACGGTTAACATTGCGCGCCGATTCTTGTCACTATATCGCCTTGCACAGGGGCGATTCGGATAGAAAAGAGAGGATTCCATAGTGAATCGCAAGAAAGTTATCGCCGCTCTGGCTTCTGTCGCGGCTCTGGCTTCCCTGGCCGCCTGCGGCGGCGTGAAGGACGGTGGCGCCGCAACTGGCAACACCATCACCGTCGGCACGACCGATAAGATCACCAGCCTTGATCCGGCTGGCTCCTACGACAACGGTTCCTACGCCGTGCAGATTCAGGTGTTCCCGTTCCTGTACGCGCAGAACTACAACACTTCCGAGCTGTCTCCGGACATCGCCGCCGATGACGGCACCTGGAGCGCCGACGGCACCGAGTTCACCGTCAAGCTCAAGAAGGGCCTGAAGTTCGCGAACGGCCACGATCTGACCGCCTCCGACGTCAAGTTCTCCTTCGACCGTATCAAGAAGATCAACGACGAGAACGGTCCGTCCTCCCTGCTGGCCAACATCGAGTCCGTCGAGACCAAGGATGACACCACCGTCGTGTTCCACTCCGCGGTCAAGGACGACGTGACCCTGAAGCAGGTGCTCTCCAGCCCGGCCGGCCCGATCGTCGACGAAGAGTCCTTCTCCGCCGACAAGCTGACCGATGCCAACACCATCGTCAAGGACAACGCCTTCGCAGGCCCGTACAAGCTCACCTCCTACAAGGTGAACGAGGCCCTGGCATATGCCAAGAACGATTCCTACAAGGGTCTGACCCCAGCTAAGAACGACGTTGTGCAGGTCAAGTACTTCGCCGACTCCTCCAACCTGAAGATGGCCGTGCAGCAGGGCCAGGTCGACGTGGCCTACCGCTCCATGACCCCGACCGACGTCGAGGACCTGTCCAAGGACAACAAGGTCAAGGTCGTCAAGGGACCGGGCGGCGAAGAGCGCTTCCTTGCCTTCAACTTCAAGATCATGCCGTACGGCGAGAAGTCCAGCGAGCCGAACGCCGACAAGGCCAAGGCCGTGCGTCAGGCCGTCGCAAGCCTGATCGACCGCAACGAGCTGGCCACCAAGGTCTACAAGAGCACCTACACCCCGCTGTACTCCTTCATTCCGGATGGCCTGTCCGGCCACGACGACACCCTGAAGGAAGCCTATGGCGACGGTTCCGGCAAGCCGGATGCGGCCAAGGCCAAGAAGACCCTCGAAGCCGCCGGTGTGAAGACCCCGGTAGACCTGAAGCTCCAGTACAACCCGGACCACTACGGCCAGTCCTCCGCCGACGAGTATGCGGCCATCAAGGCCCAGCTCGAGGAAGGCGGCCTGTTCAAGGTCGACCTGCAGTCCACCGAATGGACCCAGTTCAACAAGGACCGTGTGGTCACCGAGGATTCCGATGGTTCCTACCCGGTCTACCAGCTCGGTTGGTTCCCTGACTACTCCGATCCGGACAACTACCTGTCCCCATTCTTCCGTGACGGCAACTTCGTGAACAACGGATACTCCAACAAGGAAGTCAACGATCTGATCGTCAAGCAGGCCGGAGAGACTGACGCCAAGGCCCGTGAGGACCTGTTGAAGGAAATCCAGAAGCTCGAAACCGATGACCTGTCCACCATCCCGCTGCTGCAGGGTGCCCAGGTTGCGGTCACCGGTTCTAATGTGAAGGGTGTCGTCCTTGACGCTTCCTTCCGCTTCCGCTACTCGTCCGTGACCAAGGCCTGACGGAAGGCTTTGACCGCCCCTGCCTGACCCGCCTAAGTCAGGCAGGGGCTCAATTTGTATCTAAAACACCAATAAGGAAAAGGAGCCCGACGTGACGCAAAGCGCAACCGAGGCTCAGCCGAAAGCCAAGAAAAACAAGCTTTCAAGCGGATTCTTCCGTTTCGTGCTCACACGCTTTCTGCTGATCATTCCTACAGTATTCATTCTTGTAACCATCGTCTTCTTCGTGATGCGCGCCACCGGCGATCCGATTTCCGCCGCTCTTGGCGGCCGTCTCACTCCCGAGGAACTGCAGAAGCGCATCCATGCGGCCGGCTACGACCGTCCGCTCATCGTGCAGTACATCGATTATCTTGGCGGCCTGCTGCATGGCGATCTCGGCACCACATTGACCGATAACCAAAAAGTGAGTACCATCCTTACTCACTATGGTGCCGCTACATTCGAGCTGGCGTTCCTCGCGCTCATCGTCGCGCTCATCGTCGGCATCGGCTTGGGACGCATCGCCGCACGCAAGCGTGACCACGCGGCCGATGCGGGCATCCGCACCTTCGCCATCCTGTGCTATGCCACCCCGGTGTTCTTCCTCGGCCTGATTCTGAAGCTCATCTTCGCCATCTGGCTGAACGTGCTGCCGGCATCCGGGCGCTCATCGCTTGGCAGCGAGATGCAGTTCTCCCGACTGGTGTCGCCGACCGGCTTCTACATCATCGACGCGATCCAGTTGGGTGATATGTCCGTGTTGCTTGATGTGCTCCGTCACGCTGTGTTGCCGGCCCTTGCGTTGGGCCTGCTGACCGCCGGCGTGTTCATCCGTTTGGTGCGCACCAACGTGATCGCCACCTACAATTCCGGCTACGTCGAAGCGGCACGTTCCCGCGGCGTCTCCGAGAAGCGTCTGCTCAACAAGCACGCATGGAGGCCGGCGTTGATTCCAATCATCACCGTCATGGGCATGCAGATCGCCCTGATGCTCGCAGGCGCGGTGCTCACCGAAACCACCTTCGAATGGAAGGGACTCGGCTTCATGCTGTCGCAGTACCTGAAGGCACGCGACTTCGTGGCCGTGCAGGGCATCGTTATCCTAATCGCCATCATCGTGGCCGTCGTCAACTTCATCGTCGACGTCATCGCCGCGTTGGTCGACCCGAGAGTGAGGTACTGACATGATCGTAGCATCTGCCAACAAGGTCACCGTTCCAGGCGACAATCGTCTGGACGAGCTCAAGCTCGGCAACAAGACGCCATTCTGGCATAAGATTCCGATTATCAAGGAACTGCGCGTCGCAGTCGGCTGGCAGAAAGGCATGCTGATCACGGGCCTCGTGCTCACGGCGTTCTTCCTGCTGGTCGCCATTTTCGCGCCGCTCATCGCGCCATACAGCTACGCGCAGCTCAAGGGCGCCGACGGCGTTTCCTTCCCGGCCCAGGCGGCACCGTCCTCCGAACACATCTGGGGCACCACTGCAGGTGGCTACGATGTGTTCAGCCGTGTGGTCTGGGGTGCCCGCACCGCCGTCATCGCCATCGTCGTCGCGGTATTGCTGTCGATTTTCGCAGGCGTGCTGCTCGGCCTGGTCTCCGGCTATTTCGGCGGATGGGTCGATCGTGTGCTCGTCATGATCGCCGACGCCGTGTACTCCTTCCCGTCGCTGCTGCTGGCGATTCTGATGGCGATCATGATCTCCCACGGCCAGTCCGGCCTGTGGAGCGGCATCTTCGCCTCCGGCATCTCCATCACCGTGGTCTATATTCCGCAATACTTCCGTACCATCCGTGCCGAAGTGATCCGCATCAAGGAATCCGCGTACGTGGAATCCGCCCGCGTGGTCGGCGCCTCCACGTGGCGCATCATGACCAAGCACCTGTTCAAGAACTCCACACGAACCCTGCCGGTCATCCTGACGCTGAACTCCTCCGAAGCCATCCTGACCCTTGCGGGCCTGGGCTTCCTGGGCTTCGGCATCGAACCGACCGCGGCCGCCGAATGGGGATACGACCTCAACCGCGCCGTCTCCGATGTGACCGCCGGCATCTGGTGGACTGCCGTGTTCCCGGGCATCGCCATCGTGCTCATCGTGCTCGGCATCACGCTCGTGGGCGAATCGCTCAACGATCTGGCCGACCCGCGTCTGCGCGCCCGCAAGTCCGCCGGCGAAGTGGTCGGATCGATCGAAGACACGTCCGTCGACCCAAACGAGAAGCCGACCGCACGCAACGAGGTGATTGCCGAACTCGACGCGAACGTCGACCCGCCGGCCACCGTCACCGACCATGACCCGACCATCGTCGCCTCCGAATGGACCGGCGAGGGCAAGCCGGAAGGCAAGGAGTGAGAGATGAGCGAAAACAACAAGAATCTCGCCGATATCAAGGACCTGTCCGTCTCCTTCATGACCGACGCCGGCTCCATCAAGGCCGTTGAGGACGTGAACTTCACCATTCCGCGCAAGACCGTGGTCGGCGTGGTCGGCGAATCCGGTTCCGGCAAGTCCGTGACCGCGCGCTCCATCATCAAGCTGCTGCCGGAGACGGCCACCACCTCCGGTGCCGTCTACCTGTCCAAGCGCGATGGCTCCGATTCGCTGGACGTGCTCTCCCTGAGCGGCGAACAGCTGCGCGAAGTGCGTGGTTCCGAGGCCGCGATGGTGTTCCAGGAGCCCAATTCGGTGCTGAACCCGGTGTACACCATCGGCTGGCAGATTGAAGAGGGCCTGCGCGCCCACGGCATGAAGGACAAGAAGGAACTGCGCGCCAAGGCCATCAACATCCTGAAGAAGGTCGGCATCCCGGATGCCGAAACCCGCGTGGACTACTACCCGCACCAGTTCTCCGGCGGCCAGAAGCAGCGCATCGTCATCGCCATGGCGTTGGTGCTGAACCCCGGCCTGATTCTGGCCGACGAGCCCACCACTGCCCTCGACGTGACCGTGCAAGCCGAAATTCTCGACCTGCTGCGCCTCGCCCGTGACGAGTTCGACGCCTCCGTGCTCATCATCACCCACAACATGGGCGTGATCGCGGACATCGCCGACCAGGTGGTCGTCATGTACCGCGGCCACGTGGTCGAGCAGGGCGACGTGGAGCAGATCTTCTACCATCCGAAGGACGACTACACCAAGCGACTGCTGGGTGCCGTGCCGCGCATCGGTCAGAAGCTGGTCGTGCGCGACCGCGAGGGCAAACCGATCGAGCGCAAGGCCGATTGGCGCGAACAGCCGATCGCCGTCGAGGCCAAGAACCTGACCATCACGTACCCGGGCCATCTCATGCAGCCCGACTTCAAGGCCGTGGACGGCGCGAACTTCACCATCCACCGCTCCGAAGTGCTGGGCCTGGTGGGCGAGTCCGGTTCCGGCAAGTCCACCACCGGCCGTGCCATCGCCGGCCTGCAGAAGGTGTCCGGCGGCTCCCTGAACGTGCTCGGCATCGAGATGAACGGCGTCAAGGAGCGTGACTTCAAGCCCAAGCGCGCGGACATTGGTTTCGTGTTCCAGGATCCGGGCTCCTCGTTCAACCCGCTGATGACCATCGCGGAGAATGTGGCCGAGCCGCTGCTCGTGCACCACAAGTACGGTTCCGTGGCCGATGCCAAGAACTATGTGGGCGATCTGCTGGAGATGGTCCAGCTGCCGCGCGCCTACATGAACCGTTTCCCGCATGAGCTGTCCGGCGGCCAGCGCCAGAGGGCGTCTTTGGCGCGTGGTTTGGCGTTGAAGCCGTCGCTGCTGATCGCCGATGAGCCGACTTCTGCATTGGACGTGTCGGTGCAGGCCAAGGTGTTGGAGCTGTTCAAGCGACTGCAGGCGGAAATCGGCTTCGCGTGCCTGTTCATCACCCATGATTTGGCGGTGGTCGATATGCTTGCCGACCGCATCATGGTGATGCATAAGGGCCAGATCGTGGAGCACGGCGATGCCGACCAGATTATGCAGCACCCGGAGAACCCGTACACCAAGAAGCTGCTGGCCTCCCTGCCCGTGCCCGACCCGCGCGAACAGCAGCAACACCGCGCCCACCTCCACGAGCTCCTAGCCCAAGAGGCGTAATCGCATAGCATTGGAGCTCCCTCGTCAGAGGGAGCTAACTTTATATCCGCTAGTACTGCTGCCCATCGAACTGGAACAGGGCGTGGGCGTCGCCGTGTTTTTTGTTCTCGATGTAAGTATGGAACAGCTCCAGCCGCTCGCTCGTGCTGGCCGCCAGGGGAGTGGGCAGGTCATCCAGATCGAACCAGCCGACGCTCAGGCTTTCCTCGTCGCCTACGAACGGCTCGGCATTGCCGCCGGGCTTCAGGGCGCACAGGAACGAATGATCCATGTACATGGTGTTGTCGCCATTGGCGTAGGTCAGTACCTTGTTTGACGAGGTGACGGCCACCAAATCGGTGACGATGGCATCGATGCCCGTCTCCTCCTTGATTTCGCGCACCACCGTGTCCGCCGGCTGTTCGCCCGGCTCGTTGATGCCGTAGACCATCGCCCATTCGCCCGTGTCCGAACGACGGCCCAACAGCAGTTGACCATGTTCGTTCAGTACACAACCGGTCACGCCATTGAGCCACAACAGATCATGGCCGATCTTCTTACGCAATTCCAACACAAATTCCGGAGTGGACACATTGCCTCCTTAGTAGAAAAGAAGCTCCCTCATCAGAGGGAGCTTAGGTTACTTCGCTTGGGCAGCCTGCTCGGCCATCCAGGCTTCGACGTCGTCGATCTGCTTCGGGATGCCGGCGGAAATCCATTCGGGGCCGTTCTCGGTCATGAGCACGTCGTCCTCGATGCGGATGCCGATGCCGCGGTATTCCGGCGGAATCAGCAGATCATCCTCGCGGAAGTACAGGCCGGGCTCGATCGTGAAGATCATGCCCGGGCGAATCGGCGCGCTCTGATAGGACTCGAAACGGGCCTGCGCGCAATCATGCACATCAAGACCCAGGTGGTGGGCCACGCCGCAGGCGAGCCAACGGCGGTGCTGCTGGCCTTGCGGGGACAGCGACTCCTCGACGCTCACCGGCAGCAGACCCCAATCGTGCAGACGCTCGGCGATCACACGCATGCAGGCGTGGTGGATGTCGGAGTAGGTGGCACCCGGCTTGGCGGCTTCGAAACCGGCCTGCTGCGAGTCGAGCACGGCCTGGTACAGACGCTTCTGGAAGTCGGTGAACTTGCCGTTGGTCGGGAAGGTGCGGGTGATGTCGGCCGTGTACAGGGAATCGACCTCAACGCCGGCATCCACCAGCAGCATGTCGCCGGTCTTCACCACACCGGTGTTGCGCATCCAGTGCAGAATCGGGGCGTGGGGGCCGGAGGCCACGATGGAGTCGTAACCGATGGCGTTGCCCAGCTCACGGGACACGGCGTTGAACGCGCCTTCGAGGATACGCTCGGAGCGCGGCTTGTCGAGCGCGGCCGGCAGTGCGGAGAGCAGACGGTCGAAGCCATGCTTGGTGGCGTCCACGGCCTTGCGCATTTCGTTGATTTCGTAGCCGTCCTTGACCATGCGTGCCTCGGCGGCGAACTCGTGCAGCTTGTCGTCGGATGCGGAGTTCTTGTCCGGATCGGCGAAACCGTTGGCCTCGCGGATGGATTCAACCATCGAAGTGATTTGCGGGTCGGTTTCGCTGACCACGCGCACGCGTACGGCGCCGGCTTCGGCACCCACGTCCTTGGACAGGGCGTCGGCCAGCTGGGCGATGTCGTGGGTTTCGATGCCGGTCATCGCCTGCATCTCCTTGAGACCGGCACGCGGGCCAACCCAGTATTCGCCGTAGTGGGCGGACATGAAGAAGTCCTCGGTGGAGTTGTCGGCGCGAGGTGCCACGAACAGTTCCGGAGTGTGCGTCTTGCCGGCGGCGGCTTCGGGGGAGTCGGGGTCGACCGGGTTCAGGACCAGCACGGCGCCGGCCTCGTAATCGGAACCCAGACCGGTGTAGTAGGCGAACGTGGTGTCCGGGCGGAACATGTAATCGCAATCATTGTTGCGCACCTTCGGCTGGCCGGCCGGAATGACCAGACGCTCGCCCGGGAAGGCTTTGCCCAGCGCCTCAAGGCGGGCTGGCGTGAACTTGGAGGATTCGAGAGGCTTGATCTCCGGATCATCGTCGGCCCAGCCGGACTTCATGAACTCCTTGAATGCGGCCGACTGCGGGCGCAGCGAGCGGTTGTTCACGCGGTCGCTCATCGACTGGTTCGCGCCCGGTGCCGTAGCGCGCTCTTCGGCCTCATATTCCTTGTCCTTGGCGGTGATCACTTCACCCATTGCCACTCTCCTGTATGTAGTTGTTGTCGAATCATCGATTCCCACCTCATATTAGTCGGCTTTATGCGATGTGCCACGATTGACGGCTGACGGTAAAACCAAGTACGGAATTTGGACGGTCTTCCGGACATGCCCATATGGCGAGTGCGGCGGGCTGGAATGCGGGCCCGTTTATTGTTCTCGGTAGGGAAGGAGAGGGGCATGGGCTTGGGCTGGAGCTTGCCGATTGATATTGACATATTCTGTGGGCTGAATCCATGTGAACCCATGCGATGAAGGTTTATCGCGTCGCGGGACTCACTGCTATGCGGAGGTCTCCACCTGAGGCACCCCGGCTTTGATCAGTTTTACCCGCAGCGGAGTACGTTCGATGACGTCGGCGTATGTGAAATGGACGATTTCGGTGGCACCGGCTCGTTTCAGTCCCTCGTCGCGTGCGCGTTCCTTGGCCACCACCTCCTGAATGCTGCGGTTATCGGTCATGGCTGGGTCCACGTATTTTTGTGTGCCGTCGTATTCGGCCACTATCACGCGCCCGTCATCGAGCTTCCATACGAAATCAACGCGGTACTCGGTATTCGTCTGTGGGTCGGTCACCGTTACCTGAATACGCGGCGTGAGGAAGCGATCTTCGATGATGGTGCCTCGCGCGAGGGATTCTCCACCATTCTCGCTCCTTTCGTTTGCATAGCGCAGCAGGCGGAATACTCGGGCATAATCGATTCTCCATTGAACGCAGTCGGCGGCTATCTCTTCCTTGGTTATTCCCTTGGCAAGGGCCGAGTCAAAGATCGGTAACGCAAACCGAAAATCAAGGTCTATAGCGGCCTCGACCAAGGTTCTAGCCGGTGATATCAGGGATAGGCCGGAGGCCTCGTAATGTGTCTTCGGATTGTTCATATCGGGCATATAGACATGTCGTAAGCGCTGATGGCATTGACGAGATCCATGATCGGAAGTCACGATGGTTATGCAGTCATCATGCAAATGCCATTGATGTTCGAATCCATAGGCACTTACTGCCACCAAGCCGCCAAAAACCCACTGAGGATGCTCTTGCGCAAGAGCGCGGGCTATATGCAACGTTCGCTCCGGCGGCGTCAAACCATCCCAGTATGCAGTATTTGCATAAAGACTGGGAATGCCGTCATACACTTTCAACAACTCACCACTCTGGGCACGGCGGCGTAGAGCGGTCTGTTCCGCTTCATTTCTTGAATAGACGCATCTCAGCTCATTCTGCGCGGCTGATATGAGCGAGGCCACTGCTTTGTGTGTCTTCATGACGTCGAGCGTAGCCGGAACGAAGCAGCGTAAGTATGAATTTCAGCCATTGTGGTTCTAGCCTCGGAGCTTGGCTGTCTTGGAGCGAGATACTCCCGATAATTTCAAGGTATTAGGCCGCTAATTCGGAATAGTGGATAACACACAAAACTTATCCACCATCAGTAATGTCATTCGAACAACGTGCTTTGGGGATTCGAACAAGATATCATCGGCGAAGGCGGATGTAGCTGGTAGAGGGCGGCGAATTGACGGTTAACGGTGCTTATGCTTTGTACGCCGTCGGTGCTGGTTCAGATATTGGCTGGCTTCTGTCTGAGTGTGGAATCTAGCGTCGGCGTGAGTCCAATGGTTGTATCGGGGCCGACGATTTGCTGCAATTTATTGGCGGCATAGATCCAGGGCTTGGACGGCTGCCGACGGTGAGAGCAGTCATAACAGTGAATGAGCCTCTGCGAGTTCAAAAGATGATGTAGAGGACGTTTGTGAGAGTCGTTTCCGGGGCAAGACATGGTCGATTGACGACGTTGAAATTTCTCAACGACGGCAGAATGGCATGCCTTGGCGAGGAGACGACACTGAGAGGCGATGGAGTCGGGATTAATCCAGGTTTTGGCCAGCCACCGACTCGCAAGAGCATCATAGCGTCGGTGTACCGCCAGAAGCTGGCACTGTACCGACGCTGAATAGCATCAGCGTCGCCGGACATACAAGTTTTGGATTGCAGCCGACTAAGAATGAGATGCCGACGGCAAGAGCCGCATTGCAACTATATGAGACGGCTTCACTGTGCGTGGCTGCAGGTAGAGACTGCCCGCGCGGCGGCGACATATGAGACGGTTTCACTGTGCGCGCACGATAAACCACCCCGGCGGCTAGGATAGAGGGAATTGAGGGAGTGCGGCTCCACGCGTGAAGGCAAGAATCCCGAACCATGCGGGGCAAACCTGTGCAAGGGGAGCTTCCTGCGCATGCGGAAGCGGAATATATGCGGGCATGCGTAGACATGACGAGAATGGCGCGAACACGTAAGTGGCATACGCACTCCGAACGGCGCAACAGCAACACGAGCAGAGGTTAGAAGAGGATATGTCATTCGAGCATCCGAATCGGAACAATGAGAGCATGCGGGACGTCGAACTGGACATCATGAGCCGCCCGCCGGAGCATAACACCACCAATCTGGATCTCGACCGGATGAACCTGATGCTCGACATCCTGGGCCACCCGGAGCAGTCGTTCCGCGTGATTCATATCACCGGCACCAACGGCAAAGGCTCCACCGCACGCATGGCCGAGGCCATCTGCCGCGCCTACGGTATGCGCACCGGCCTGTACACGTCGCCGCATCTGGAGAAGATCAACGAGCGTATCGCCATCGACGGCCAGCAGCTGTCCGATGACGATTTCATCGACATCTGGGACCAGACCAAGGATCTCGTGGCCCTGGTGGACGCCAAGATGGAGGAGCAAGGCAAGCCGAAGATGAGCTTCTTCGAGGTGCTCACCGCCATGGCCATCTGGAAGTTCGCCGACACGCCCGTGGACGTGGCCATCGTCGAGGTCGGCATGGGAGGCCTGTGGGACGCCACCAACGTGCTCAACGCGGATGCGGCCATCATCGGCCCGGTGGACATGGACCACATGCAGTGGCTGGGCGACACCGTCGAACAGATCGCCACCGAGAAGGCCGGCATCATCAAGCCGAACTGCACCGCCATCATCGGCCCGCAGCCGCATGAGGAAGCCGTCATGCCGATTCTCGCCGAAGCCGCCGAACGCAACCACGCCATGCTCGTGCGCGACGGCTACGAAATGACCGCGTCCGACCGTATGGCCGCAGTCGGCGGCCAAGTCGCCACCCTGACCACGCCCAACGGCACTTACGAGGGCGTGCCGATCGCCAAGTTCGGCGAGCATCAGGCCCACAACGCGCTTGCCGCGCTCGCCGCCTCCGAAGTGGTGATTCCGGTCAACGGCCCGCTGGACGGCGACTTGGTGGCCGAGGCGTTGAGCTCGGTCAAGATTCCCGGACGCATCGAACAGATCCGCACCTCACCGACCATCATTCTGGATGGCGGACACAACGTGAATGCCGCCGAAGCCCTGCGCAAGGCCATCGAGGAAAGCTACGACTTCAAGCAGCTGGTCGGTGTGGTCGCCATGATGCGCGACAAGCAGGTCGAGGAATATCTGGGTGTTCTGGAGCCGATCCTGAGCTCCGTGGTGGTCACCGAGAACTCGTGGCGCGAGCGCGTGATGCCGGCCGACGAGCTTGAGAAGATTGCCGTGGACGTGTTCGGCCGTGACCGTGTGATCAAGGAAGCGAACCTGCCTGACGCGATTCAGACCGCCGTCAATATGGTCGATGCCGAGGACGAGCTGGGCGTGGGCTACGGCCACGGCGTGCTTATCTGCGGCAGCTTCGTCACCGCCGGCGACGCACGCCTGATGCTTGAGGAACACGCCAGCCCCACGATGAGGCAGGCTATGGCCGTTCATCAGCCGGCGGTTGACCCGGACGATTCGGATCAGCCGGCAGACAAGGCCGAGGATGAGGCCGCCGACAACCTCGAGGATTCGGTAAGCCCGGACGACTTCGACGTGTTCGACGTCCTCGGCCTCGGTAAGGAACAGGCCGGTGACGCCGGCACCGGCACGGCCAGTGCCGACACCGACAGCACTGACACAGCCAGCGCCGACACCGACGATTCCGCCGACGCCCGGTAACCCGCATCCAAGGCATATCGGATACCCGGACACCCGGCATACGGAAAACAGTCTCACGCCATGTATCTCAAGGAACTCACCCTCCGCGGATTCAAATCCTTCGCCTCCGTCACCACGCTGCGCTTCGAGCCCGGCATCACGGCGGTGGTCGGCCCCAACGGTTCGGGCAAGTCGAACATCGTCGACGCCCTGATCTGGGTAATGGGTGAGCAGGGCGCCAAAAACCTGCGCGGCACTTCGATGCACGTCCTCCCGCCCGCCATTAGGCCGTGCACAGGTGAGCCTGACCATCGATAATTCCGATCACACGCTCGATATCGATTACACGGAAGTCACCATCTCCCGCACCATCTTCCGCAACGGAGGCTCCGAATACGCGATCAACGGCTCGCAATGCCGTCTGCTCGACATTCAGGAACTCCTCTCCGATACCGGTCTTGGCCAGCAGATGCACGTGATTGTGGGTCAGGGACGATTGGATGCGATTCTGAAGGCCGACCCGTCCGGCCACCGTGCGTTCATCGAAGAGGCCGCCGGCATCCTGAAGCACCGCAAGCGCAAGGAACGCGCGTTGCGCAAGTTGGCCAATACCGAAACGAACCTGAGTCGACTTGACGATTTGCTGGGGGAGATTCACCGCCAGCTCGGCCCCCTCGGACGCCAGGCACGCATCTCCCGGCGCGCCGACGCGATTCAGATATCCGTACGCGACGCCCAAGCACGCCTGTATGCCGAAGACGCCCAACGTTCGATGAGCCGCCGCGACACGGTACGTCAAGAGCTTGGCGATGTGCGTAACCAGCTGGCCGTCGCCCAGCGTGAACTCGCCCAAGTCAAAGTACGCATCGAACAGGTCGAGGCGTTGAGCTCTGAATCCAGTCCGGCCATCGCCAAGGCCAACCAATACTGGCATGAATTCTCGCAGACCCGCGAACGACTGAACGCGCTCGCCCAGTTGGCCGAAGAGCGCAGCCGGTCACTCACCGGCCAGATCGTCACCAATTTCGGTGAGGATCCCGGCATGCTCGTCAAACGAGCCGAGGAACTGGAATCTCAGGCCGCGGCACAAACCAAGGCCGTGGCCGATGCGCGCATCGCACTCGACAAGGCCACCGAGGAACGCGCCGACGACGAGAAAAAGCTTGCCTCAGTCCGCCAGACCTTGACGGAACTGCGCAAAACCGCACAGGAACGCGATGCGCAAATCGCCCGACTGCGCGAACTCATCGCCCGCGAGGAATCCGCCGTACAACTGGCGACCAGCCGCGCCAAGGATTACGCCTCCCAACGCGACTCGCTGACTTCCCAGCGCGACGATGCCCAGCAACAGCTGGACGCATTGCGCAGCGAAGCGGACTCCATTGCCGACGATGACGGTGCCGCATTGGACGCCGCACGTGCAACGCTCGCCGAATGCCGCGAACGACTGAATGAACGCGCCGATAAGCAGCGCGAGATACAGTCCAAGATCATCTCGCTCAAATCCAAGGCCGATGCGCTTGCCGACACGCTAGACAGCCGCAATGCCTCCGGATCGTTGGAGCGCGATACGGACGTGGCCTCGCTTGGCCGACTCACCGACTTCATCCATGTGGCCGAAGGCTGGGAAGAAGCCGTGGCCCACGCGCTCGACCAGTATGCCAGCGCCATCGTGGTACCCGCGGCAGGCAACATGTTGCACGCCCTCGAACGCGCTCGGGAAGATAAGCTCGGCAAAGCCGTGGTGCTGACCGCGAGCATTGCCGGCGATTCCGCCACAGAGCCGGGCACGGAGTCGGAGGAGAGTAGCGCCGAGAACACGGCGGCCGCCCCGCAATCGGGCAACGCGCTGGCAGCACTCGTCACCGCGAACCCAGATGCAAAGAACCCGGCACAGGCCGAAGCTGTCGTGCACACCGTGCGTCTCCTGCTGGCTGATGTAGCCATGGCCGGCACCGCCGACGAAGCCCAGCAGATTGTGGCATCCGGCGAAGCCATGCGGGCCGTCAGCAAGAACGGCGAGACCTTTGCGCACGGCGTGGCGGCGGTCGGCGGCTCTTCCATCTCTCAATCGGACCTGTCTTTGGCCGCACGCCGAGACAAAGCATTGGCACAGGTCAAACAGTTGACCGCTCAAGACGGCGGAATGGCTGAGCAAGTGGCCGAGGCCAAAGCCAAACGCGATGAAGCGGCCCGACTCGTCGATCAGGAATCCGCCAAACGCACCGAAGCCCGGCTCAAAGCCCAACAGGCGGAGAAATCTCTGAAATCCGCCACGGATCGCATCGCATCGTTCACCCGTCAGCTCGACCAGCTGGATAGGAAAATCACCGAGACGCAAGAGAATCGCAACGAGCATCAGCTCAAGCTCGACGATCTCAATCGCGCTTTGGCATCGGCCCGGCAATCCACAGCGGAACATGCCGATTTCGACGAACTCGATGAACGCGAACGTACGCTGGAGCGCGGACTGAACCTGACTCGCGAGCATGAGGTCGCCGCGAAAATCGCGTGGACCGAGGCAAGCCGCAAAGGGGAGTCCCTGAGCCGACAGGCCGGGCTGCTGCGGGACAACGCCAAAGAAACCGCCGAACGCCGCGCCCGCATCGAGGCGTTGAACGATCGCAGACGCGAGCAGGCCGCACACCTGCAAGGCGTGGCCGATGACGCGCGAGCAGTGGCCGCCATGGTAGAGCATACGCTGCATGACGTGGCCGCCAAACGAGACGAGCTGCAGGCCGCCGCCT
>OLPL01000263.1_pt1 | contig 40300 bp, 34 predicted proteins | sample 1673211 | NCBI WGS metagenome assembly OLPL01 (sample SAMEA3136766, study PRJEB25190) | human gut metagenome | reverse complement strand
GACAAAACTATGATAGAATAAGAAACAGGAGAAGAACTAGGCTATATTAAAAAAAAGCCCACACTCGTTAGAGTGTGTTAGTTCAATTTTTTTAAGTAAAAGGTTGATTGATTTATGGGACGTGGGCTGTTTTCAGACTTATTTATACAATATGATGTCCGGTCATTCGTATAAGAAGACATGCATTATTAAAGATTCATGATGTGAATGAAGAAAATATATACATTTTAAAAGATGGTGTCGTAAAAGTTAGTGTTTTTATGCTTGATGGACGTGAATTCAACATCACCTATTTAAAAGGATTTGATGTGATTTCTATGCTTAAAGATGCAGTGAACAAAAGTGATTTTTCTTCTTTGCTGATTCGTGTTGAAAGTGATGAAGCAAGTTTTTATCGTATCCCAAAAGAATTATTTATGGGGTTTGTGAAGGAAAATCCAAAACTGCGAGAATATGTGAATTAATATTATCGCAAGAAATTATCAGAAACAATTTCAAGACAAGAATTAATGGCGATGAATGGCAAGAATGGTGCTGTGTGTGCTTTTCTACACTATTTGGTTTCAATATTTGGATAAAAAGTGCGTGATGGAATTTTGATTGATTTAAAGTTCACAAACGATGATATTGCAGGTTTTTGTGGTATATCCACGTGTAATAGTGTCATCGCATTTTACGAGGATTAAGAGAAGAACATGTCATTCGTACGGTGTATAATAAGATATTGGTTTTAGATGTTGAATATTTAAAACAATACGTTGATATTAAGGTGGATTCGTAGATTCGCCTTTTTAAATACATAAAAAGAGCCGACTTAAAATGTGGGATGTCGACTCTAAAACTGGTTTATTATAAGTTGTATGAAGGACAATCATGAGTTGGTTACATGACAACCAGTTTCTCTAACTATATCATGATTAACATAACGAAGAAAGAGCTAAACTAAATGATGTGGCAAATGGTTCAGCTCTCTACACAGGAGACTGGATATGCAAATTACAATATGAACAATATATCCAGCAACCAAAAGTATACCATCTTGTTGTGCATAGCTCAAAACTTTTGTGCATATAAAAAGCTTTTAGATGAAATTACGAATATATAAAACTGGATAGGGATAAATCAACCTCTAAAAGTCATAGGAATTTTAGTTCTGAGAAAGAAATAAGTTTTTAACACTTTTAAGTGAACTTTTCCTATCGTCTTGTTACAATATTTTTAGAAGGAATTGGACGTTAAAAAAGATATCTCAAAGCAATATAATTCACTCAAGATATCTTAAATTTTTATAGATAAAAATGTACTTTTATCTATCCATTTCAATTGTGTCAACGATCTTTCTATATTTGGTATAAACTTGGTATAAAACAAGTTTATATTTTTTGATTTATTCTTTATATAAAGAATTTTTCTATAAAATGAATATATTGCCGTGGCATATAAATAGTATTTTTATCATGTTCTTATATCTCCTTAAATCGTCGTATTTCCTTATATTTAAAGGGTTTTTACAACTTTCATTTTTCTTGTAGTTTCTGTATCTTCTTATAAATTCTCATGTTTTCGCAGTCAAAAGTTGTAAAATAATTACTCAACATCTTTATCTTTGTTGCACTCGGAAAATTAAAGTCTTTTTAGGTATCCCACTATATAAACATTGTTGAGATAAAAATTCTTCTAAATCTTCCAATATAATAGATATTACTTCATTTCGTTTATTATATTTATCTCGAAAAACAAATTCTATTTCCCCTTTTTTGTTCAGTAAAATTTCAATATGCCCATGCATTAAAGAATTTCTCATACGCTCAACAATATATTTCTGAATTGAGCAATTTTGTGTTTCATTTCTCCGTCTATATTGCTCCCAATTTTCATTTTGATACTTGAACTTAGATACATTAAGGTCTTGATATTTCAGTTTCTCGTAGTCATCATCTTCTGTTCGCAACGCAAAATTCATAGAATATAAATAAACAAAACCAATCTTAAATGAAATTTTTGCATTTTCATCCTCATATAATTCCAGTAGTGATTTTTCAAGTTGTTTCTTATATTCCTCAATTTCGTTTTGAGTAACATTCTTACTATCACGTTTCGTACAGTAGGCATAAAATACGTTATTAATCTGACTGATATGTACCAAAAAATTTGACAATTCCGTTTCAAAATCAAGAAATGTTTTTAATCCATAAAAATACTCATCATATGTTTGTATTTTCAATTTTTTTGTTAATTTTTTGTAATCCCGCATTTTTATAATCTTATTTAATTCTAGTTCATTAACATTAATTTTATCATTATTTTGTTGCAAAAACGGTAACAATTTTTTATTATCTCTGGACACTTGTGCCAACTCACTCATTATCCCTTTATTGTATCCATTATATGTGTTTTCATCACATATTCTAGGTGTAATTTCATAGAAATAATATTTCCAAAAACTTTTCTTCTGTAATCGCAAAGAATATTTTGAAAAAAAGGAATTTTTAAACAAAAGCCCCGAACTATAATTATTAAAAAAACGTTGAATTAATTCGTGAAGAACAAATTCAAAAACAATACCTGAATCCTTTCTTATTCCATCGTCTTTGTTATATAGCCAATAAAGGATTAATGTACCATTTTCTTGTGAGAAAAAATTTCCATATTGCATATGCGCCATTGATTTTCGTATAGTCATAATTTGATCCCATGGTTTTTTCTTTTTATTTTCAAAAGAATGAAACAAGCAAATATTAGAAATATCATTAGTTAATGGTTCTTGTTTAATAAATTCAAAATAATCTTTTAAATGAATATCATTTTCTACTTCTCTGATAAACTCCTTAAAACTATATCCATTTTTATAATAATCATTCAATTTCTCTTTATTCAACAATAATAAACAACTATCAATAAATACACGAAACCTTCCGTAGTCGAAACCATTATGCTTAATTATTTCTCCTGTTCTGAATCTTTCGATTATCTTATCGATGTTAATCTCCTGAAAATATAGATTTTGATATTCATTAATTAACACCAAATTATTGTTTAAATAATTCAACATAACCGCTCATCTCTCTTTCTAAAGAACAAATTTTTATCATATCGGACATCTTTCAAAAATTGTAAACTCGTTGTAAATTTCTCTCTAACTTTCTCGAAATCCGCATAAAATAAGGAGATTTAGACAAAAGAGAAACTCCTGCCGTGGCATATGAATAATATTTTTATCATAATCAAATTCTCCTTTATATATAGAACATTTCCTTTATGTAAAGGTAATTTTCTCTTATTTTTGTAACTTCTTATAAGTTTGTATAACTTTTCATATCTTTTTAATCAAAAGGTGCACATAAGGTGCAAATTGAATTTTATTTGGTGCAAACTTAATTTTTATATAGAAATATGGTTATTCACCTCATGAAGCTCTTCAATAGCTTGCCTTTCTACAAGCTATTTTATTATACCACCAATGTTTCATGTTTTTCTATTTACCATGCATTTGCAAAAAAGCTATATATAAAAATAGCGAAATGTTAATACTGTAACATTCCGCCGAATGACTAACCCGTTTAAGGAAAAAGCTTAGTTAAACATCTTTATTGTTTTATACAGTTAAATGTACTCTCCAATCTGATGGAAGATTCATTGCTACAAGATTGACTATGCCATTATAACTTTTAATTAAATTATCGAAATCATCAACAAATACTGTCCATTCCTCATCAGATGAGCGTAAATACTTCATTGCCAATAAAATTTGATATAACCCATTATGTACTGGCAGTGGTGTAACCTTATCTGTGTCTAAAATCTCTGGCGTCGTATGTATTGTACGATTATAGATTCTGGAATTATGAGCACACATATTACGCAATATTGAAACACTCTGTAACCATGAAGTAAGCATTTTTTGTGATGGATTTACCAAATTTCCTTTTTTCGATTTATATTGGTAATTAGTCGCCAAGATAGAATATGAACTTCCAACACCTATTTTCAAATTTTTAATTATTTTCGATAATGTTCCAAAAGAAAGAACCTCAACAATCGCCCATACAGGCACCTCTCCATCATGATTATCAAAATTATGTTTAATAAATACATCATTAGAACGAGCAATTTCTGACGCTACCGTAGACATATTCTGCCAATACAATTTTTTCTCTTTAAAAATAGATGAATCTTGCAAAACAAGAGGTTCACCATATATAAGTAACGCCTCTATTAATCGTACTCTTAAAGCCACCTCAATTTTAGAAATCATAAAGAAAACTAAGGCAGATAATTTCTGATCAAATTGATATAATTTCAAAATGTCTTCAAACTTTGTTCCAGGAACATACTTCTTTGTAACATTATCATATAAAGGAAATGAGTAGCCTCTCAAACGATAAAATCCAATTGATTTTAATGCCTTCTAGATGTAATCTTCATTCCTGCATTTACGTAAGATTACACTTGTTGTCCTATTGTTAATATTTGTTTTGGATACTGATACATAAAACACCCCTAAATGAAAAAAGTCCCACCGGGTTGCGCATGAATTAGTCAGAGGCGTGGTGAGTTCTGTTAATATAATTATACATTTTTTAATGTTGCTGTCAAAGATTTCTTTTAAGTGAAAGCACTGACAAAACACATTAATATTTTACTTAACGTAAAAACCTTTAATTCAATTTGTTGATGAAGTTATCCAAAAGGGGCATTTAAAGTGCACAAATCCTCTTTATTTCTTTTAATATTCTTTATATAAAGCTGTTTATTGATATTAGAACATATTCCCATGGCAGATAAAAAGCACTTTCTTCATAGTCAAAAGCCTCACTTTTATATAATTTATCATATTAAAGTTGAAAACTCCATCTAGCAAAAACATCATTTGCATAAACTTTCCTTTATCGGTATAATACAGATACAGGAAGGCTACTGGATGCAGTGGTCACTCTGAATTTACAATGTCAAAAGACACTAGTAATCCATTGTGGTGATGTGAACTAGTGTCTTTTACATTTTTCTATAATAATTAATGTGATTTTTAGTATTTCTTCTATGGTCATTAGTCAGGGGCAGCATCAATGTATAGATAAATATACATAAAACACGTCCTCCTGAAATAAATTGAAGGATCTGCCGAGAACTCAAGCAGATTTCTTTATTTAATTCAGAGGGTTCACCGTTACTACATCCAGTAGCACTTCTAATTATAAAACTTCAATGTGAAAGCATTGTGAATTACGTTCAATAGTTCCTATTTGATCTAAAACGTATTATTTTCGTTGAATTAGATACGATTTAGCATTCTAAAAGAACACAAAATCATCCTTTTACACAATATTAGTACCATCTCAACTGATTTTAAAGTTTACTAGAATTCCTTGTCCATGAGACCTCCCGGGGTAAGACATGAGCCCTTTTTCTTTCACAACGTCTTGATTTACTGTCTTGGTTTTACGTTTACCTTTTGGACTTCGATTTGATTAGCAATCTCATCCACCATTTAGCCTAATCAAGTTTCTGTACGTGCGCTCAAAAGAATCGCTACACCACTTCCTTCACCCATGACATCACTGTCAACGGCTTGTGGTCCACTACACTTGGCGGTAACTACCTGTGGTTGGTTTATCTCCAACTGAACTCATGCCATGCCCGGCACACTAATTAAGTGGCGAAACCATTTTGTTCTTTTATTTCAGGAAAACCATCATAAGGTAATAAGTTCAATCTAGCTTGACAATCCGCTTTAGCTTCTAATAACGCCTGTATTTTAACCAAATCATTCATAATTTCACTCCTTAGGGAACTTTTTCTTTATATATTATATCAAAAGTTCCCTATTTTTTTCTTGTGTTTAAATCATACAAGAATCCTTTTGACATCTTATTTGTATTTAAATCAAAAAAAATGAGGATGATTTCTAAGTCATCCTCAGTTTGGGCTCCTCACCCTGCATTTTAGTTTAAATTGAATTTAGCTTCTCGCCATTCAAGAGCCATCACTCATTTGTATTATACCAGAAGTCATCTAAAAGGCTCAACATATAATTGAAGCCTTGTTAGCCAATCGTGCATATTCAATATTCATAATTCTTTTATTGATATTTACGATAATCAAAAACATCTTCTCTTTCTAACAATTGAGACCATCTTGCAGATAATAATTTGGCGTATTTATAATCTACTAATCCATAAGCCCCTAAAGAATATGCATCATTACATTCAATCAATAATGTTCTACCATCTTTGGTAACACCAATATCAATAGAACATGCCATTGGTCTTTTATCCCATTCGATAAATTGATCCATAGTTTCATCCAATACTTCTGCATCATAATTATAGTGCCAATCTCCCTTATATGGTCGAACATCTATAATTTGATCATAGTATACAAAGCAACGCCATTCACGCATAAATTCAATGGGTTCACTGCATAAGACCTCAAAATCTTCATTATAGGCACCACATCCAATTAAATCCTTAATACTTGAAATCACTTTTCCAGTGAATTTCTTACTTTCTACAGGCTTAACAAACCAACCTGCAGACCATTTACCCTCATCTGTAGAAATAGCATTTATGGTATCTCTCCATATTTTTCTGCCAAGAAACTTTCGAAGACATTCTAGATAATCATCTACATGTGGGTTTAAAACATTAAATTTGGCGAAAACATTTTCGCATTGTTGAATGTAATCAACGACTATATCTTCTTTTGTGATTTGATTATATACATCATCAAGAGAAAAATAAGGCACAACTTCACATGCCAATTCATTAAAACCAGAAATGGCTTTTTGCATATTCTGACTATGTCCAACTACTAATCCTGAATTATAGTCTTTTTTGACCTTGATATAAGCTTTCATTTTAATTTTCCTTCTAATCTTGCAACATATTTAAATACATATCCAATCTTTCATTTATATATCCCGCAAACAAATTTTCCATTGCAAAAAGATTATGTTTTACATGATATTCATCAAACGCATTATAATAGGCAAGTCGATCCGTAAATTTAATATCAATAGGCGGATAACCAGCCTTCATCAATTCTAAATTCACTAATAATCTTCCCGTTCTACCATTTCCATCAATAAAAGGATGAATCGATTCAAACTCAATATGGAAACGAGCTAATTTCGTTACAATATGCTCCTTACTATTCGCAAAATCCATTAATAATTGTTCCATTTTCGGTGCAATCAAATAAGGTTGTACTGGCTCATTCTGCGCGCCCATAATATAAACAGGAATTCTACGATATACGCCTCGGTCTTCTTTCTTATCCGCAAGAACAAGATAATGAATTTGTTTGATGACACTCTCACTAATGGGAACATTATTTTTGACTAGTTCTCTTACAAAATCAAAAGCTTCCTTATGTCCAACAGCTTCCATATGATCTTTTAGAGGCTTTTTATCAATTGTGAGACCACGAAGAACTAAATCCGTTTCACGCAAAGTCAGTGTATTTCCTTCAATCGCATTTGAATTGTAGGTATACTCCACAATAAATTCTTCATTCAACCTAGCAACTTCACCTTCTGTTAATGGTCTTCTAGAATCTAATTCCATCTTTTTTCGATCAATCTGCCGCAAAAGATTCTCTTTTGACTTTAAACGACCATCTACCGGTTTCTTTGCATCCACAGGAATTTTCCAACTTCGCCCCTCATGATAAGCACCTAAAATTTTTCCCTGAGCACAAAGAACTCGAATTCTTCGATCTGAAATACCCCATTTTTCAGAAGCCTGTTTTACAGTCATAAACATGGATCATCACTCCTAATCTAGAAGTATTATATCATTTTATCGGAACAATAGACATCTATCGGAATAATCCAAAGCCGTTTATCGGAACATTATAAGTTCTTACCAAGCATATACGCTTATTTCATCTTCTGCTGCCCTTGCGATCATGTAGATATCTCGAAATATATATTCACTTGCATACACGATAATTTCTACACCTTTAATACACAACAACCAATACAATACTGAATTGTGCATCGATGACACCTCTTTGTCATCTTAACCTTATTGACACAATTACCTCCTGATATTAGTATAATACCTAAAGCTGACTTTAGGTCGAGAAAGGAATCACTATGTATACAATTGGACAAGTATCTGAAATGTTTGATTTACCCATCTCTACCCTTCGATATTATGATAAAGAAGGATTTTTCCCTCATTTAGTTCGCAAAGGCAATATTCGCTATTTCAGCAATCATGAAATTGAAGCTTTACATCTTATTGAGTGTTTAAAGAAATCTGGTCTTGGCATTAAAGAAATCAATCAATTCTTTAGTTGGGTTTCTGAAGGAAGTGCAAGTTTTGAAAAGAGAAAAGAGTTGTTTAAAGCTCGAAAAGAGGCTGTAGAAGCTGAAATCAAAAGTCTTCAAGAAACACTATCTTTATTAGAATTTAAATGTTGGTACTACTCAAAAGCTATGGAGGATGGTACAGAAGAATACCTTCAAGCTATGCTTCCAGACAAGCTTCCTAGTGACATTCAAAAATTATATGATGCAAGTCACAAATGACAAAAGGAGCAGATATTCTGCTCCAAAGCTTTTCAAAACCAGCTGGCTCGTTCTGATTTTGATTGACTGATTCTTAAATTTCAAACCATTTGATTTCACAAGCATCCAATTCAACTTCGAAACTTGTTCCATCACCCTTATACACGGTAGTTGTCTGTGGTTCGTATGTATTATTGACAACACAGAAACTGTTTGTAGAAGGATATACGTTGATATCCACATTGTAGTTGTCGGAATACCAACGTTTCATTTCTTCTTCTTTGTGTGCCGCAAAGAAGATTGCACGATATAATAGTCTTACATTTTCAAAACTAAATGGAAGACCATTCATATACACACCGCGACCTTTTCCATACTCATTTACAGCTAAATTAACATGTAGATCTTTTTCAGCCAAGATTTCGGTTTCTGGAAGAGCATATACATCATTTACACATTCTCCCCAATCTTCATGTTCTAATTGTTCCGTAATGAAGTGGTCTGGATGTACTTGCCAATTGTATTTGTCTGTATGCATTGTAAAACCTAATTCTTTATCCACACCTAGCACATCGTATAAAGTGAAGAATTTACCGTTGCGGTTAATAGCTGTTGGCTCACCAACACCGATGAATCCACCACCCTGGTCTACATAACGACGAAGAGCTGTAATCACGGGTTCATCAAATTCGGCTCCACCACTAAAGCTAGTGTATGCAGAACCAATGTTCATCACAACGTCCATATCATCTAAGATTGTTGGATCTTTACGAATATCATCAAAACTAATGAAATGAACATCAAATGGGAAACCACTCAACGCCTCCATTACACCTGTATATGAATAGATTTGTTTGTACCAAATGGCATGGTGAACCAAGTGTGTTCCCCAACGACGAAGTTCTCCCCAACTATTAATTACACCCACTTTTAATAAGTTTAATGGAACTTGTTGGTTCACATGAGAATATAGCGTACGGAATTCGTCACATACCTTTTCAATATAGTCAATGAATTCAGGGAAATCCAATGCCAATTTTAAATATCCACCATAACCAATACGATCGACTGGACTACGTAAAATAGCTCTACGAGCCGTTACCCAATTGACCTTAGCTTCTTTTAATGGATCACCATTTTCATGGAAAACATCTGGGAAGAAGTATGGTAAGAATCTTCCTTCTGTATACTTAACACCCTTAATATCGGAAATTAAACGAAGTGTTGTACCAGAACCAACCGATCCTACAACCGCATCCAATCCAATGGATTCAAAATATTTTCCAAATGGTTCTGTACCAATCCAGTGATCCCCTAAAAACATCATGGCTTCTTTTCCATATTCATGACAAATATCTACAAATTTCTTCGCCAATTTACTAACTTCACGTTGTTGGAAATCCATGAAATCACGATATTCCTTAGTTGGAACACAGAAAGTTGAGTTATTAAATCCTTTGTTGATAATATATTCAGCTCTAAATGGATAGCCCACTTCTTTTTCAAACTGTTCCAAAATATATGGAGATACAGAAGCACTATATCCAAACCAATCTACAAATTTTTCGCGTGCAAATTCATCAAATTGAAGAGTGAATTGGTGGAAGAAAGTTGTAAAACGAACAACGTCTACATCATCTCTTTCTTCACAGAATTTTCTAAATTTATCCAATACATATTTTTGTGTTTTAGGTTGTCGAACATCAAAAGTCATTTGATGTTCTTCACCCTGCCAATCGTTCGTTAGAGCATTATACATATGCACAGGATCCCAAATCACAAATGCCAAGAAGCTGACAGTATACGCATGATACGGAATTGTATCATGAATAATCACTTCACCCGTTTCTTCATCATAATCCCAATTTGTGATGACTTCATCCGTCGTACGGTCAATGACTTCCCACCATCTGTGATTATCTTTTGTGTTTGGTTTTAATTGATCCTTATAGAAATGCTGCATGATTTGAATTTTTAATTTGGTTGACTTTGCGGTCACAAAATCACTCATCAAATACATCTGTTGAATTTCATCTGGATTTGCCTTTGCCCACGCATTATCTTTTCTTGTCGTATAGTAAGTCGCATATTGCTTAATATCCATCTTACGCAATTCTTCTGGCATATCCGTTCCGTCACAGTCACGGATGGCATCGGCTTTCCATCGATTAATAATCTCAATTGTTGCATCAATTACATCAACATCTGTCGGTACAGTTACTCTGCCTGTTTCAATCATTTTATTTTCTCCTAAACTAGTCAATTCTATTTTCAGTTTCCATATCAAAGAAATGTATTTTTGATAAATCCATTGTTAATTTAATTGTTGAATGTGCTTCGGGTTCCAAACGAGAATTTACTTTGGCACACATTTTTTGTCCATTTAAAGTACCATGCAAAATATATTCATGGCCCAATAGTTCGGCCACTTCAATTTCAAAATCAAAGTTAGCACTCGGATATGTATCGGCCACTATACCCTCACCATGCAAATCTTCTGGACGAATACCCATGATAATTTCTTTTCCTTGGTAACTAGAAAGTTTTTCTCTATACATCAAAGGAATTTCAATCTTCATATCCTCCACTTGGAAGAAACCATTTGTATACGTACCCTTCACAAAGTTCGTTGCAGGCGCACCCAAGAATCCAGCTACGAATAAATTTGCCGGATTATTGTAAATTTCTTTAGGCGTACCAATCTGCTGGATATAACCACCTTTCATAACAACAATACGATCGGCCATTGTCATGGCTTCGGTTTGATCATGTGTTACATAAATGGTAGTAGCTCCAATACGTTCATGAAGCTGAATGATTTCCGAACGCATTTGTACACGCAATTTCGCATCCAAGTTTGAAAGTGGCTCATCCATTAAGAATACCTTCGCATTACGAACGATAGCACGCCCCAAGGCAACACGCTGTCTTTGACCACCTGATAAAGCTTTTGGTTTACGATCCAAATAAGGTTCAATCTCCAAAATACGAGCAGCTTCATGCACACGCTTATCAATTTCTTCCTTACTATACTTACGTAATTTCAAACCAAAGGCCATATTCTCATATACACTCATATGAGGGTATAACGCATAAGACTGGAATACCATCGCAATATCACGATCTTTTGGTTCCACATCATTCATTCTTTTTCCATCAATGTAGAAATCACCGGCACTAATCTCTTCCAAACCAGCAATCATACGAAGTGTTGTTGATTTACCACATCCACTTGGTCCTACAAACACAATAAACTCTTTATCTTTCACTTCTAAATTAAAGTCAAATACAGCCTGAACATTGTTGTCATATATTTTATCAACATGCTGCAATGATAATTCTGCCATACTTCTTCCTCCTATTTATGTTTTCGATTGTATAGAAACAATAATGTTAGTAAGCCTGTCAATCCAACGATTTCGATCATTAAATTACGAACACTTACCGTCTTCTGTGCCCAAATGATCATACCTAAGAACACAAAGAATAAAACGATCATAATTATGTTCATTACTTTATTTTCATCTCTCATATTAGACACCTTACTCTTTCATTCCACCAATACTCATGCCCTGTGTAATCTTCTTTTGAACACAAATATAAAGAACTAACGTTGGAATCATAACAATTACCAACCCAGCATACATGACACCAAAGTTTGCCTGTGACTTCGCATCCGCCATTAAGTATTTAACACCAACGGCCAACGTAGCATTTTCTTTATCCATAAAAGTAAATGCGATAATATATTCATTCCAGAAAGCCAAGAATTGAAATAGGATAACCGTAATAATACTTGGTCTTGCCATGGGAATCATAATCTTAGTCATTGTCTTAAAGTAGCCACAACCATCAATGCGAGCCGCCTCTTCATACGCCTTAGGCAACGTTTTAAAATAACCTGTCAACAAATAGATTGTGAAAGGTAGGGCCGTTGCCGCATACACGACAGAAAGCCAGAACTTACTATTTAAGAAAAAGTCAATTCCAAGCTTAATATCCGCATTAAATAACATTAAGAAAATTGGCAAAACAATATAGTTCACATTTACGAAAAGCCCGGCCATGAAAAGTCCATTAAAGAATTTCTTTCCCACAAAGTCAAATCGTGCCAAAACATACGATGCAGGAAGAGCCACCACCAATAGAATGACTAATGATAGTGCTGTTACAATGATTGTATTTAATAAATAATCACCCATTCTTGCCTTCACAAAGGCATCCGCAAAGTTTGACCACAATATTTGTTTTGGAAGATCAAATGGATTTCCACTCACCAATTCCAATTGCGATTTTAAAGATGCAAGGAATACCCATACGATGGGTACAATAATCGAAATAGCTAATGTGATCAGTGCCACATAAACAAAGATCTTGTATAAAGGAAAATTATGTTTCTTCATATCTCATCCTCCTAATACTGTAATACATCACGTTCAGTGATCTTATTTATGATGGCTGATAAGGCAAATGAGAATACGAAGATACATACTCCAACGGCCATACCAAATCCGTATTTACCAGCGAACGCATTGTTATACATATAGTTCAATGCCACTTCACTTCCTAGATTTCCCTCACTTGTCAATTGAACGAACATAAATGATAAGTTGATTGTAGAAATTACGAAGAAAGTTAAAGTTGTACGAATGTTATCCCAAATCAAAGGTAAAGTAATCATAAAGAACTGTCTGACTTTACTAGCCCCCTCAAGGCTTGCAGCCTCATATAGGTTTTCTGGAATACTCGACATACTCGACATATACATAACCATATAATAACCAATGGCCTGCCATACAAGGGCACCAATTATAGAATAGTTAATAACATCTGGATTTCCCATCCATTGTTGTTGTAAAGACGAAAGTCCAATCATACCAAAGAACGTATTTAAAATACCATTCGTAGGTTGATAAATAGCTGAGAAAATACCTACAATAACAACAATACTCAAAATGTTTGGAATGTAGAAAATAACACGGAAGAAGTTTTTTCCAACAAACTCTTCACGAGTTAATAATGTCGCAAACAATACGGCCAACACCAAAGTGATGATCGTGATCAATACAACATACAAGATTGTATTTTGCATAGCCTCAATAAAACGCATGTCGTTAAAAAGAACCTTAAAGTTGAAGAACCCGGCAAAAGTGGCATCACTTACGAAATTGCTCTTTTTAAAGAATGCTGTCTTAAATACATCAATTGTTGGAATCACCATGAAAATGACGACTAGAATAACGGCTGGTGCAAGACACGCAAATACGAAACGATTTTGTGCTTTCTTTTTATTCATGAGTTTACCTCCCATCTCTTAAAAAGCGACGAGCAACAATTTGCTCATCGCTTTCAGTTTAATTATTCAGTTACAGCTTTGTTTTTAGATAATTTAGCCCAAGCATCTACTAATTTGCTTTGGTAATCTTTTGCAGTTAATTCACCAGTAGCTAAAGAGTCAATTGAACCAAATACTGTCGCAGCACGGTCAAAGTCTGGTAAGTTATCTGTGTTGTAAGGAGCAAATGCACCTAATGCAGCAGAAGCAGTGTCATATACAGAGAAGAATTCTTTTGTATATCCATCTTCCATAGCCGCAATTGTGTCTGACATATGTGTAGTTGGAACAATGTTTCCACCTTCAGCCATGATCTTAACACCTTCATCAGAATAGATAAACTTCAAGAATGCTTTCGCATCATCTACGTTTTTTGCTTGAGCAGGAATCCATACTTGTTCAGTCATAGAACCAACGAAACGTTCACCATCTTTTTCTAATGCAGGCAATGGAAGTAATCCCCAGTGATAATCTTCAGGAGTTGTATCTGCCATTTCATTAACTACCCAGTCACCATTAGGCATGAATAATGCTTTTCCATCAATGACAGCCTGTTGGTTCATTGTGAAACCATCTTTCGCATTCGCATTTGCGACTGTATCAGAATATAAATAATCAGGACTTACTAATTTAGTTAAAATATCGATAGCTTGTTTAGCACCATCTGTATTCCAAGCATCCTTGTCATAATTTAATACATTCGTTAATAATTCTTCTCCACCAGTTTCTTTCAACAATGCATTTAATGTGTTGTCAAAATAACCATTTGTTGGATAAGTAAATAATGCGATACCATCTTTCTTAGCTTGATCACCTAAAGCCCAGAATTCTTCCCAAGTTGTTGGAAGTTCATATTTCTTTCCTTCTCCAACCAATTCAGTATTATAGAAGAATCCAGCTGGAGTTGTCTTAAGTGGCATCAAATAAGATTTTCCATCACCATAATATTGTACGATACTACTATTTGCATAGTTTTCATCCATACCAACTTCTTCAACTACATCTGAAATATCCAATACTTCATGAGTATTTAATTGAGTTTCAGTATATCCAGAAGGCTGACCTAAGTTATAGTAAACAACATCAGAATATTCACCCTTCGCATTTTCTTTATTCAATACATCAGGCAATTCTTTTTCAAAACGCAATTGAACATCTACATCCGGATTTGCCTTTTCAAAAGCCTTAGCCAATTTTGTGAATACTTCTTCACCATTACCACCAGAGAAAGAATCAAATTTTAATACACGCTTATCTCCAGAATCAGAATTTTCAGCTGGTTTGCTAGAACATCCTGCTAGCATAGATGCTGCCATCGCAAATGATAACCCAGCAGTTATAACTTTTTTCATACTTTACCTCCTCATAAATTCGTATGAACCTCTTTTGACAAGTCTAGTATAGTCTATTTGAAAGCGATTTATCATAAAAATATAGCTCTATATTTTAGATATATTGCGATTTAATGATTTTGACAACAAAATTGATAAACAATAGAAAACAATATATAATAATACAAAAAGAGGTGTTTTTATGAGTACACAACGCTTTCAAATTGACCAAGTCGACTTCAACAAAGCCCGACCAAAACTACTATATATAACCGAATCCAAGTTCGATCACGAATGGAATTCCACCCTACATACCCATTTATACACAGAAATGTTCTATGTGACAAAGGGCCATGGACTTTTAAGTTTAGACAACAAAAACTATCCCGTAAAAGAAGACGACCTCGTTATTGTCAATCCATTGGTATCCCATACCGAGCGTGGTATTGAAAATGTCAACTTCGAATACATTGTTATGGGAATTGAAGGCATCACCTTCTTTTCAAAAGAAGAATACGAAGAACAGGGTTGCAGTATTGCCAACTATTATGAATACAAACACGAAGTACTATTCTATCTAAAAACCATTCTAATGGAAGTTAAGGCTAGAGAAGCTGAATATCAATCCTTATGCCAAAACTTACTAGAAGTATTACTGATCAACCTGATGCGTAGGGCCAACATTAGTTTAAAATCTTCACCCGTTAATAAAGCCAACAAAGACTGTGTCTATATTGAAAAATATATTGATGCTCACTTTAAAGAAGATATCACACTAGACACTTTAAGTGAACTCACTTTCTTAAACAAATATCACATTGTACATGCCTTTAAACAATATAAGGGCATCTCCCCCATTAACTACATGATTCAAAAGCGGATTCAAGAAGCTAAAGTTCTACTTTCTACAACCAATCTTCAAATTTCAGAAATATCCATCATCATAGGTTTTACAAGCCAATCCTATTTTGCCCAAGCCTTCAAAAAAGCAACAGGCATTTCACCTATTCAATTTAGAAAAAATCATAGTGAACAATAGAAAAAGGAGCAGCTGCTCCTTTATTTACATAATACAGCACGATATTTTTCAACAATGTCCTGATACTCTTCATCCGACAACGTTTTTTCGCCTGGATTCATAGCGAATACACCGCCCCATTCATATCCATCCTTATATTTAGGAACTAAATGGAAATGAAGATGATGACCCGTATCGCCATAAGCACCATAATTGACTTTATCTGGATTGAAGATTTCATGCATAGCACAAGCTACCCTATTAATATCCTCCATATAAGCAGCTCTTTCCTGGGCCGTCAACTCTGTAATTTCACTCACATGCTTCTTATGAGCCACAATCACACGACCAGGATGAGACTGTTCTTTAAACAAATACACTTTTGAACTTTCAATTTTTTACCTACTCTTCCCGAAGCTATAATACCACAATTTGTAAATGCTTACATTTTTTATTTTTATTTTCAAGTGTACATTCGATAACAATATGCTTTCTTTTCCTATAGAAACGTGTTATAGTAATTATGTTGATTAAGTTAAGACTCTAACCCTTTCAATTAACTTTCTCAACATTCCCATTTCTGGACCGGGCCCATTCCGGTCCTTTTATTTTGCCACAAAAAATGTTTTTTTGCTGATGAAAAATTAATATTATGGTAATATATCAATGTTGGTTATTTTAAATAATCAACCCTTTAGCATTAGAGCTGGTACCATTTCACAACTTACTCAAATCCAGCTCTAATTTTTTTTACCCATATAAACCAAAAGACTCCAGATAACTATTCTGAAGTCTTTTATATTTTATAAATAATTAGCTGTTTTCTTTTTGATATTTTTCAATTAAATCTTTAAACCAATAATAACTCTTTTTAGGAATACGTTTATTATCATTGTCGAAATCTACACGTACTAATCCATAACGTTTTTCATATCCATTTACCCAACTATAAAGATCCATTGAACTCCAAGCGTAATATCCTCTAACATCACAACCATCTTCCATAGCTTTGAACATGAAATCAATATAGCCTTGCATCATTTCAATACGAGCATCATCAACAACATATCCATTTTCATCGGCTTCTTCATACATTCCATGTCCATTTTCTGTAATATAAACTGGAAGATCTCTATATTTATTTTTAATTTCCATTAAAGTATTATACATACATCTTGGATAAATTTCTCTACCCCATAGATTTCTCTTTGTATTTGGATCATCTGTAGTTTCATACATATTTTTAATACGGATGCCTTCTTTCATTTTTGAACGAGCACCTTTATTGTTATGGAACACTTCAGTTTCTCCTTCACTATAATCAGTTACATAGAATCTGTTGTATACATTCATTCCCATGAAGTCTACAAGACCATTTTTAAACACTAATGCATCTTCAAATTTAATGAATGAAGGATCCACATTCATTTCATATAAAAATGGAATAAATGCACCTGGAAGTTCACCTTTTAAAGCCGTATTTAGAATAATTCCGTTATAGAACATATCCGCTCTCAAGTATACTTTTTCTGGTTCTTTACAATCTGGAGCCACTTCAACATTACTACTATCGTGTACAATACCAATTTTTCCATCAAGATTCATCTCGCGATATGCTGCTATAGCTTTAGCACTAGCAACTGCTTCATTGTAGACAACATTAAAGTAACGTTGAAAATCTTGTTTATGATTTGGAGGATAATTTCCTACTACATTCGAACAATATGCATAATATTTTGGTTCATTGATAGTTACCCATAATTTAACTCGATCACCAAATGCTTTAAAACATACTTTTGCATATTCAACAAACGCATCAATAGTATCTCTATTCGCAAATCCATCTTCTTTAGCAATTGTTTCTGGTAAGTCATAGTGGAATAATGTCACATTCGGTTCAATATTTTTTTCTAAACAGTAATCAATTACACGATTATAGAAATCAATTCCACCTTGATTTACTTCACCTCTACCATTCGGCATAATTCTGGCCCAGCTAATTGAAAATCTAAATGTATTTTGATTTCCTTCAGCCATAATATCAATATCTTCTTTATAACGATGATAAAAGTCACAAGAAACATCTCCTGTACAACCATTAATATTTAATGGGTTTCCATGACTAAATACATCCCATTCTCCTAATCCTTTACCATCTTCATTCCAAGCACCTTCGCATTGGTAAGAGGCAGTAGCACCACCCCATAAAAAATCTTTATATAATTTCTTTGCCATCTCTAGATTCTCCTTATTTTACTGATTTAAAAGCCATTTCTTTATTCAATAGCCACGGTTTGCAATATGCAATTGCCATGCTTGTAGGTAAAATTTCATCGGAAATTTGAATTCCTAGTTCATTTCTCATATATTCTTGACGTTTCACAATTCGATTCCAAATTTCAGGATATTCACTAGCAATTGAATCTCTCAATTCTTTATCTGCAATCATTACACCACTTTCACAACTAATTCCTCCAAATCCAGAAACAGATGGAATAATATCAATTTGGAATAACATTCCACTTTTTAATACTTCTTCTGACTCCGGATAGACTGGACTTGAAAGCCACTCTTCATCAGCACATAAATGACCAGGATTTAGTGTCCAACCATATTTTTCTTTTGGTAAAACATTCCCAATAGAGTCATATAATTCACTACCCTTCATTCCAATATGAATATTTTCCAACCAATGAACTACAGCATTGAAATATGGTTTTGCTACTGCATCTAAATATCCTTTTAAATTTTCAGGCAATTCACTTTCGTCATGAACGGCATATCCTCCACGGCTTTGTAGTCCACCCTTAAATCCAGTCGTAATAGATAACGGATCTGCTAATTTAATTTTTTTATTTGTTGGATACATATTTGCTTTTTCAAATCTAGCTCCAGTAGCCATGATTGTAACTACACTATGTGTCTGACCACCGGCATCTAGTTCATCGGCAACTTCCATTTCAGAAACGTTCACATCTAATTTATCCATCGCTTTTAATATGCAATTACCTGCTAATGCAGCACCAAATTCATAATGAGCAAATTCATTTGCATTATTAGTACAACGAGCACCGTTTTCTCCAATAAAAATAAATGTAGCATTAATAAATTTAGTATCTGGTAAATTTTTCTTTAATGCTTCAACAATAAAAGCTGGTAAATCAAACAATTCTGAATTCTCATCATGTTTACTAGTAAAGTTTTTCCATCCGACTAATCCGACCTTTTTATCTTGTGACAAATTACACTGTTCCAAAATTTCAGATACACTTTTATCTGTTTTCATAGGTTGATTTGGCAAAGAAAAATGTGGCATATGAACAGGGGTTACTGGAATTCTTGATTTTGATGCCTTGTTTAGATTTTCGTTTCCTAAAACAATTTCGGCTATCCCATCTTTATGTAACACTAATAAAGCTTCTTCAAATCTAGGTAAAAAGCCAACTAGATATTCAAAGTTATTACCATGTTCTAAATCTGCCCAAACAACAATAGAATCTAAATCATTTTCCTTCATTCTATTCAAAATAGCATCTTTTCTTTCTTTCATTGTTTCATCGCTCAAAAAAACAGGATAAATATTTTCTTCAATATTTGGTTTTTTTACATGTGTTAATTCAATCATAAAAATCTCCTTTTATATTTCATCAATTGGATACATTGGTCTCATTATTCTTTTAAACTTAATTAAGCGCGTATCCTGTGGTGTGGCACCATCGGTTAAAGACATAACGCAAAGTTTGCCTTTAGCTTTTTCTTCAGGATGAATATATCCTTGTTTGACTACAATAATGTCATAATCATCCCAATCAACACCACATGCTGCAATTTGATGTTCTTCAACAAATGAATGATTATTATCCGTAATCGTTATATCAATGTTAGTTTGTAATACGTGTACAGTAACTAAAGGACCATAGTCACCTTCTTCTCCATACATGTGTGTACCTTCTTGATTTCCTTTATAATTTACACGTACTTTAAGTTTTGCCGGTTTAGTTAACTCATCTATATTTATTCCTAAATCAATTTCTGTTTCACTACCAACTTCTAACTTTAAAAGTTCATGACAAGTATTCGCATCATTAATAGCCGCAAACAAAACTTTCTTTTTCAGTTCTTTTACTCCAAGAAATTGATGTAGAATGAAGGTATTTGATCCCATTGCACCTGAAGTAACATTATCCCCTGAATCCGTAATAAATACTGGTTTGCCTTCAAATTCTAAAGCCATTTTCAATGCATCATCCGCGCTTGCGGTTGTACCTGTATAATGAAATTCGTGACGTTTATCAAAAACATATTTTGCTAATTCATCAGCCACTTGATTTGCATAATTCTGATATTCGTGGCTACTAGGAATAACAACAATTCCACATCCAGCTTCTGGGCAATCGTGTCTTAAATAACCAACATGCCATGAACAACTTAAAATCTTTTCATCTTTTTCCAATTCATCCAGGTGCTTATTAATTGTTTTTACTGGTTCATCTAATGATACACTTTGCTCACCACCTAAAATTAAAGGTAATTTACGATATACTGGTTTAATATTTTTTGGTGAACGAATTTGGTTCAACAATTCTTTGCATACCTTTTGAACTGTTTCTGCAATATCTGTATGTGGAGCTTGTCTATAACTACGAATATATGTTGCATTCTCTACATACTCTTTTGTTAGATTACCATGAGGATCACAAGAAATCGCAATTGGTAAATAAGGACCAACTATTTTACGAATTTCTCTTAATAGATGATGTTCTCCACTACCAATTTTTTCAACATAACTTGCACCATGAAGATGTAAATAAATACCATCCAAATCAGACAAATTTTCTCGAATTGAATTTAAAATTCTATTTTCAATATATTCAAAACATTGATATTTCATGACACCACTACATGCTGCATCTGCACATATAACTGGTGCTAATTGAATATCTGATTCATCAAACACATTTCCTAACTGCATATGTGTTAAGGCATCCTTACCATAGGAAATAGCTACATCTTCCATATCACATTTCATAGGAACGTGTTCATTTGCTTCTAATTGAAATTTTGCTAATAAAATCTTCATTTTTTATCCCCCTATATCTCATCAATTGGATACATCGGTCTCATAATCAATTTAAATGGTAATTTTGATGTATCTTGCAATGTTGCACCTTGAGTCAACGACATAATACATAGCTTTCCATTTTCCACTAATTCGGGGAATGCATATCCTAACTTAACAACTATCAAATCAAAATCGTTATAACTTAATCCTGCCGCTTGATATTGCTCCATTTCAACAAATGGATGATTCGTATCTGTAATAATGATTTCAATATTTGAATCCACTATTTGCACTGTAACACATGCTCCGTAATCTCCATTTTCACCGAACATTTTTGTTCCAACTTGACGTCCTTTATAAAGTACTTTTACATCTAAATCTACCGGTTTAGATAAATCATCATAATCTGCGCCTAAATTTATCGGTACCGTTTCACCAATATTCATATTTAAAAGTTTATGACAAGTATTCGCATCGTGAATTGATGCAAATAAAATTTTCTTATCAAATACTTTTTCATTTAATACTTGTCTAAGAACAAATGTATTACCACCTGTTGAACCAGATGTTACATTATCACCTGAATCTGTTAAGAATACAGGAGCATCATCATAACTTAATGCTTTTTGTAAAGCTTGTTCTGGTTGCATAGTTAAGCCTGTATAATGAAATTCATGTCGTTTTGAAACAATATATGCAGCTAATTTATCCGCCACTTCATTTGCATATTCATAATTTGAATTACCATTTGGCACAACTACGATTCCACAACCAGCTTCTGGACAATCATGTCTTATATATCCAACATGCCAAGAACAACTCAATATTCTTTCATCCTCTTCTTCTTTATTCAACAATACATTGAACGATTTAACTGGTTCATCAGCCGATACACTTTGTTCTCCTCCCAATATCATTGGAAGTTTTTTGTAAACAGGCGTAACATTTTTCGGATGTTTAATTAATTCAATTAGTTTTGAGAACACGAATCTATTCGTTGTCTCAACATCTGTATGTGGACTTTCTCTATAGCAACGAATAATTGTTGCATTTTCCACATATTCTTTTGTTAAATTTCCATGAGGATCACAAGCAATACCTATTGGTAAATAAGGTCCAACAAGCTCTCTTATTTTTCTTAATATATGATGATCTCCTGATCCAATGTCTTCTACATAACTTGCCCCATGAAGATGTAAATAAATACCATCTAAACCACTTAAGTTTTGTTCGATTGTATCTAACAATCTTTTCTCAATATATTTGAAAGCACTTTTTTTCATTACACCACTACTATTGGCGTTTGCCGAAATAGAAGGAATTAAGTTTAATGCCTTATCATTTATATAGTCACCCAATTGAAGTACATCAAACATATCTTTTCCAAATTTTAATTCTACATTTTCTAAGTCACAAAGTTTTGGAACATTTTCATTTGCTTCTAAGACAAATTTTCCAACTAATATATTCATCATTGGTTTATGCCCCTAGATATTGTCTTTTGGATACATTGGACGCATAATACGTTTAAATGGTAAAGCTGCCGTATCCTGTAAAGTAGCCCCTTGAGTCAAAGACATAATACTTAACTTACCCTTTGCTTTTAATTCTGGGAAAATATACCCTTCTTTGACTACAATAACATCGTATGCATCCCAATCAATTCTTGCTTTAATAAACTGTTGTTTTTCACATACTGCCCATGATGTAGAAGCTATCATGATATCAATTTTTGTGTTATTGATTGTTACATTTACAGTTTCTCCAAAAACTTCATTATGATCATGCATCATAAATCCAACTAATTTACCTTTTGACTTAATCGTAATATCTAATTCTACTGGAGAAGATAATTCATCATAACCAACCCCTAAAGTTATATGTACTTGTTCTCCAATTTCTTTATTCTCTAATAGATGATATGTATTAGGATCACAAATAGTAGCAAATAAAAATGATTTACTTAAATTTGAAATATTTAATACTTGCTTCAATACAAATGTGTTCCATCCACCTGCTCCTGAAGTTACATTATCTCCTGAATCTGTAATGAAAACAGGTTTTCCTTCAAAATCAAGTGCTGCTTTTAATGCTTCTTCTGGTTGCATAGTCAAACCTGTAGACTTTGCCATGCGATATTCTTATCGCTATAAATAAGCACCTTACAAACAACGTTACTAATAACATTGAGTGAAACACTTAATGTTTTCTTGGCGCACACTATGACTTCATATGAATTCTCACGGTTAACCTTTTTCGCTACAAGGGTACTATCACTGATTTTAAAGTATACTAGAATTCCTTGTCCATGAGACCTACCGGAGTAAGACATGAGTCCTTTTTCTTTCACAACGTCTTGATTTACTGTCTTGGTTTTACGTTTACCTTTTGGACTTCGATTTGATTAGCAATCTCATCCACCATTTAGCCTAATCAAGTTTCTGTACGTGCGCTCAAAAGAATCGCTACACCACTTCCTTCACCCATGACATCACTGTCAACGGCTTGTGGTCCACTACACTTGGCGGTAACTACCTGTGGTTGGTTTATCTCCAACTGAACTCATGCCATGCCCGGCACACTAATAAAGCAGGACCAAAATTTGATCCTGCTTATTTATCATGCTATAAGAAATGCCTAATTCTTTGTATGTATAAATGTTTTAAGGGGATAAGGTTGCGTAATATTATAACGCTAATTTTAATACTTCAATAAATTTTTCTTTATCCAAAGGATAATAGTGTCCTACTGGAGCAGTATCATCTTTTGTTGCTCTTAATGCCATTTCTTCAAAATGCGTTTCATCAATGTTCATTTCAGTTAATGTTGTCTTTAATCCTAACATCTTATAGAACGCTTCTAAATTATTTGCCAACTTCAATGTCATTTCTTTTTCTGTGTAGTTACTATAATCTACATCAAACAAACGATTGGCAAGTTGTGCCGTTTTCTTTGGATGCTTTTCAGCCACATAGCGCAAGTATGCCAACATGACCACTGCCATACCTTCACCATGTACAATTCCATATTGTGCACTCAATTCATGTTCAATACGGTGTGATGCCCAGTCTGATGCACGACCTGTATCCAATAAGTTATTATGCGCAATGGATGCTAACCACTGCACTTCTGCACGAGCATTATAGTTTTCTGGATTTGTCATGATTCTTTCTCCATTCAACATCAATGCTTTGGCAGCACCTTCAATTAAATAGTCTGTTGTATCAACATATTCTGTATTCGTATAGTAACGTTCTAATAAGTGGCTCAAAATATCAGAGATACCACACGCTGATTGATACAATGGCAATGTTTTTGTATAGTGTGGATTCATTACCGCAAACTGAGGAATGATCTTTTCATCTTCATATCCAAGTTTATTTAATCCACTTGAAATAATGGCTGCATTGGAAGTTTCTGAGCCAGAAGCTGGAATTGTTGAGATAACTCCAATAGGAAGTGCTTCATCTAATGTTGCTTTTCCTTCAAAGAAATCCCAAACATCTCCATCATATGGAATTCCCATTGCGACAGCTTTTGCTGTATCTACAGAACTCCCTCCACCAACTGCTAATACGAAATCTGTATTGTTTTCACGTCCCAATTCAACTAATTCTCTAACTAGTTCTACTTTTGGGTTTGGAACAACATTTCCATTTTCTACAAAACGAATGTCGTTTTCTTTACAAATACTTTCAATTTCTTGGAAAATACCTAATGTTTTAACAAAATCCCCACTGTAAACCATCATCAATGATTTAACACTCAATTTTTTAAGCATTTCAGCTACTTTTCCATATGGCTTTTCACCAAAAATAATTCTTGCCGGATTTACATATTCAAAATCTATCATTATTCTTCACCTCCATTTTAATCGGAGTTCCTTTCATGCATAGTATAAAAAAATATAAAGTTTAGTCTCAATGCCATTACTGTCGAACATACTATATATACTGTTTAAATCTTCATTTCATTGTTGAATACAAAAAAATCTATCGAAAACGATAGATTATCTTAGTGCTAACTCATCTTTATGTTGGTTTGCCAATTGTTCAAAATAACTTGATTTTTCCAAATCTCCTTTATTTTTATACATTATAGATAAAAGAAATTCATTTATATACTTTTCTTCATCTGAACAATTTTTATATACTTCTAATATTTCATCTAAATACTTATAGCCATCTTTACACAAAATATCGTATGAGATACAAATACTATTTTTTACTACTTTATTCTTTAATTCTTTTGATAAATTATAAAATATTTCAACTCGCTTTTTATTATTTTCTGACAAATAATAATTGAAACCATTCAAACATACATCTTGTTTTTGAACCTCATTTAATTTCATTTTTAACAGAGCATCAAATTGACAATCAATTTTTTTCTTATTCTTTTGTAGAAAAGCTTCATTTAATTTGCAATACTCAAGATTAAATGGAGTAAAAATGAATTTTACAATATTTTTATTCAATATTCTGTCTACTCCATCGAAATCTTCTTCACTTAAACTAGCTAATATCTTCTTTCTATAATATCTTTTCAACAAATATTGAATTGCTGTTTCACCAACAATCAAAAAAATCATTATGATAATTAATATATGTGCATCCATAATAAATCTCCTCTTACTAACCCTATTTTATATGTTTTAGTATTATTTTCCATACAGATAACACTATTTAAGCTATCCTCTTATTTCTATAAACACTTAACTATTAATTTCAACACTATTTAAACTCTACTTTCCCCATTTAATCGACCATCATCATCGTTCCATTGAAACTAAATTCATCTATGAACGCATAAAACTCGCAGAATATTTCCGTTTCAAAGGAAATTCGCGAGTTTTAAATGTAACTAATTGATTTAAGAAATCTACTACCACTCAATTGCAAACATCTTATTTCATACATAGCCCCTTTATTAATTAGAGAATAGATATTTTTGTTACTGCATCAATTGACATCAAATCCTGATACAATTCATTTTTATGGTCAATCCACCTATTATTTGTATCAAAAGTCATTAAATCTAGATTCCTATCAATTTTTATTTCATTGACCTCTATACCATACTTCTCAAATATTTTATATATTTCAACTTTGTTAGAAACAATATTAGTCTGAATCAATACATTAGGATGATCAATTTGATTAAAGAAAGGATAATGAAATATCTTTTGAAGAACGACTAGAAATAATGTCGCAAAAACACCAATAAAAATCAATCCAGCACCAATACATGCAGCTATGCCAGAAGTAGTCCACATTCCAGCTGCTGTAGTGAGCCCTTGAATCAAATCATCTTTCACAAAGATTACGCCAGCACCAAGAAATCCAATTCCACTAACAATTTGTGCTGCCACTCTAGCTCCATCCGCCGTCGACACATCAAAAAACGCATATTTAAAAATAATCATAAACATTGAAGATCCTAGTGCAATAATCGCATGTGTTCGAATGCCCGCCGATTTATTTCGACTCGTCCTCTCATAACCAATAACACAACCACATAAAGTAGCCAACACGATACGAAACATCCAATTTAAATATTCTTGTTCTGAATACAAAATATCATCCCCAAAATTGACATAATTAATTTGTTTTTATTTGCTCGGTTTCTCTTTGGTAAGAACATACTCCTACCCCCAAAAATTTGTCAATTCAAATTGAAAACATCTTAGAATTATAATACCATCCTAAATCAAACAAATTTTTCTCAGAATATATAAAACGTTATCATCCAACAACACATCAAAAACTTTGTCATTTTTTTGAATCATTCAGTCTTTTGCGATAGAACTCTTATCCATTCATTACGATCTTTTTCAAACTCACCCACTAACACTCTTACTTCTTCACAATCCAGTACTACATCACTACTATTTTAGCTTATTCAATACACATTCCAACAATTCATAATCCTCATCTGTCATCTACCTTAAGCATCATAAAAGCCGTCACATTATGCAACGGCAAGTCTTCTATGAAACTTATATATATATGAATAGCTAATAAGATTATTAATACAATCGACACTGTTCTATGAAGAATTAATATCATTGGATATTCAACCATAATCAATCCTAGTATCCCTAAAACAAAGGATACTATGGTTAATACAATACTTCAAATCCAATCTCTTTCTATATAGAAAAACATGAATCAAAGCCAATACTAAGAATAATGTAGAAGCCAATTTATGAACTATGACTCCAGTATTTGGAACCATAATAGTCAAAACAAAGCTAATTGCGAGTAAATAATTCAAAACCCTTCTCATATAGTCTTTACTCCAAATGTAAAATAAACCATATGAAAAATCCAAACAATCAATAAAACAATATTGCCAACCACAATACCCTTCAATCCCATCATGATAAATCCAATGCTCATTAATAAAGTTACTGAACACATAATACGAAGCTTTGCTCGTTTCGTCATACCACTCTTAATATTATTCTCTTCATACAACTTCGTATTCTTAAACCAACCATCCAATCTTTTACTTGATTTTGCAAAACAAAAAGCTGCAAGCAACACAAAAGGAACCGTTGGAAGAATCGGTAATATGACACCAATAATTCCTAACCCTAATGATATGCATCCAATCATGATATATAGAATCTTTTTCATTATGCCTCCAAGTTAGAAAATACTAACTCTTATTCCATAAAAGAAGCCATCTCTTTGTTAGAGGTGACTAACCGATGATTATACTACTGAATTTAAGCCTTGTTGTCAACACAATCAGTTTACACATGCGCTCCTTTATCTGGTTTAATACGCTGCGAGTTGGATGAACGAATGTCTTTTATTTTTTCTATAATAGTGTATAGCATCACACTATCAACCAACAGATTTGCATAAACATTCCTTTATCGGTATAATACAGATGCAGAAAGACTACTGGATACAGTGGTTGCTCTGAAATCATTCTAATGCTAAGGCACTAGTCAATTCCTTTGCGATTGGGCGGACTAGTGTCTTTTGCATTTTTCTATAATCATTAACGTAAGTCGTAGTATTTCTACTAGTACCATTAAACACATGGCAACGTCAATATAAAGATAAATATACATATGACAACCTCCTACAATAAACGGAATCGAGCCGAGAACGCAAGCTAAATTACTTTTAATTTCAGAGGTACCACCCTACTGTACACAGTAGCCAATTCCAATTATAAAACTTCAATGTGAAAACATTATTAAATCGCATGAATTTCTAAAAAATTTTTATAAACATTAAACAAGTCACCCGGTTATCAGGTGACTTGTTATATTAAATATTACTTTTCTGCAATTTTCTTTATTTTATCTGCGATATGCTTAGCGTCCAACTCATAGTATCCAATAAATCCTTAGGATTACCACTTCTGCCAAACACATTTTGCATACCTAACATATATTGTCTGCATACGACTCCTTCAGGTGCAAGTACTTCACTCACTGCACTTCCAACCCCTCCACCTCTTGTCAGAGATGTCTAACTGATGATAGTTTTCCGAATTTAAGACTTGTTGTCAATCTTGAACAACCCTCTTTTTAAATCACAACACCATATCAAAAGATACTAATTTACACGAAACAATGTCTTTTAAAATTCACATTTCAAAAAATTCATGACAAGTTTGACCATCGTTTCCTTTTCTTCTGGTCTAGACTCGCAATCATTAATGTAATTGCGACTAAAGCACTGTCTGAAATAATCTGTTTTCCATCGATAATCAGATGTTTATTCTTATTTAGAAATTCCAAGAATATGGATGCACCAATACGTTTGCAACCATCCACAAAAGGATGATCTTTGATTAAAAAGTAAAATAGGTTTGCAACTTTTTCTTCAATACTTGGATACAATTCAGTTCCAAAAACATATTGATAGATAGCCGCTAAGATTCCATTAAGCTTTCCATACTCTTTTTCAACACCAAACACATTTGAATAGTTTCCATATTTCATAGAATCAATCAATTCACGACTTCTTCGTAGGTTAACTGATAAACAGAAGCAATGCCATCCGGTTTAGGAATCGTTCCATGATCATAATCATCTAGAAGAGTTAATGCATTCGAATAGGCATCAACAACATTCAACACTTCTTTTTCTTCAATGTTTAAAGCAGAAGCAAGCATTCTAGACTGAATTTGGATAGTTTTATCTAAAGCCTCAAGCCTCTTTTCATTAACTGTAAATCCCTTTATCATATAGTCCTTCAATATAGATGTTGCCCATTTACGAAAGATAATTCCGTTTTGTGATTTTACTCTATACCCAACGGAAATAATTACATCTAAAGAATAAAATGGAACAGATTGCTTAACTCCAACAACACGCATTTTTTGCGTGTTGTTCTCTTTTTCAACTTCTCGATCTTTAAATATGTTATTAATATGCTTACGAATTGTTTTTTCATCACGATCAAACAACAATGCCATTTGATTCGCAGATAACCACACAGTATCTTTATCTGGAGTTACCGTAACGTCTAATTCTAAATTTCCATTATTAAACTTAATTATTTCATTGTTCATGTCTACCCCTTCTCCTTATATTTATATGACCTTTATAATAATTAACAAACTCTAATCAAAAGAACTACCTCATTTGCATAATCCTCTATTTATAGCTATAATACAAATACAGAAAGACTACTGGATGCAGTGGTCCATCTGAATTATTTTATGTCAAAAGACACTAGTAATTCGTGGCTCAATACGTGAACTAGTGTCTTTTACATTTTTCTATAATTAATAATGCAATTCTTAGTATTTCTACTATGACCATTAAACACATGGCTACATCAATGTATAGATAAATATACATACAACACGTCCTCCTGCAAAATCGGAATCATCGAGAACTCAAGATATCATCCTTTTCATTCAGAGGGTTCACCGTTACTACATCCAGTAGCACTTTTAATTATAAAGAGTTCATGTGAAAACAACATTAAATCCAGTAAATTTATTGTTTTTTGCTCGATTTAAGAAAGATAAAAGAAAAGGTAGAACTAAATTGCTTAATTCTACCCTTTCATAATACGTGCTATATGAACAACTAAGAATGTTACTTCTTCATTCGTTAATGGAGTACCATACTTTTGTTCTAAGAAAGCTTTAATTTTTAATGCGACAGCCATCTCTTTTGGATACGCACTCTTCATTTGGTTATACAACAAATCATTTTGATTATTCAACATACTATTTGTGAAATATCTTTCGACAAAGAACTTAATGTGTGTGACAAAACGCATATAGTGAGCGCTCTGCCGATCCACATTTCGATTCAGCGAAAAAATCACAATATTGATAATTTCACCAATGACTTTGGCATATTTCATCGTATCATGACTCTCTTGTTTACCCATTGTCGCATTCGCAAAATGGAAGGCAATATTGGCCGCCTCTTCTTCAGGAAGTGTAATGCCAAGCTTTTCCTCAAACATATAGATAGCCATTAAACCAGCCTTGAATTCTTTTGGATAATAATTTTTAATTTCCCAAAACACGCGATTGGTAATGACAATCCCATCGCGAACTCTTTGCACCGCAAAATTCAAGTGATCTGCCAAAATCAAGTATAGACTTTTATTGAACTCACACTCCAAAAGCTTTTGTGCCTCCACAATGATTTCTTGTGTAATCGTCAAAATATCGATTGGAATATCATCCATCAATTCTTCAAACTGTTTAGACTTTGTGTTTTCCACAGGAACAAATATCTGATTTGAAGCACTTTGATCTATGCTTTCACCAACCTTTTTGCCATAACCAATTCCTTTACCAAGCAGGATGAACTCATTGTTCTCATGATCACTCACAAGAACGACGCTTGAATTTAAAACTTTCTTAATTACGTAATTCATTTCCCTGCTCCATTCTACTATTATTCAAAATCTACACTATTATTTTCGATAACCTTCTTATACCAATAGAAACTATCTTTTCTATATCTATTATAAGTTCCATTTCCATAATCATCAATATCCACATAGATATATCCATAGCGTTTTGAAATTTGTTTTGTTGATTCACTAATCAAATCAATACATGCCCATGAAGTATAGCCCATAAGTTCAACACCATCTTCTACAATCGCATCTAACATACATTCAAAATGCTTTTTCAAATATTCAATACGATACTGATCATGCACCTTTTTATCTTCGGTTAATACATCTCTTGCACCCAAACCGTTCTCAACAATAAATAATGGTTTACGATAACGATCATACAATTCAACCAATGAAATTCTCAATCCCAATGGATCAATTTGCCAACCCCATTGGCTTGTTTCCAAATATGGATTCTTAACAGCCAAAATCGTATTTCCAGGAGTTACATCCAAACCCGTCTTATCTGCAGCTTCACAACTAGACATATAATAAGAGAATGAAATGAAATCTACAGGATATTCCTTCATAATACGATCATCATCGGCTTCTTTGACAATATTAATATTGTTGTTTTTAAAATAAGACAATAAATAAGCTGGATATTCACCAAATACTTGCGTATCACTATAGGCATACGTAGAACGCATCTTTTGTTGCGCAGCCAATACATCTTCTGGCTTACAAGTATATGGATAATATGTAAGTTTAGTCAACATACAACCCACCTTTGAATCTGGAACAATTTCATGACAAATCTTTGTTGCCAAAGCACTCGCCACAAATTGATGGTGCATAGCTTGGAAAATCACTTCTTCGAAGTTTTTACCTTCAAAACGATCTTCAACAAGTCCACCCGTCGTATAAGGATGGCGAATCATACTATCCACTTCATTAAAAGTTAGCCAATACTTCACTTTATTTTTATATCGAGTACAAATTGTTTCCACAAAACGAGTAAAGAAACCAATCACTTCTCTAGAATACCAACCATCATAGTTTAATACTAAATTTAATGGTGGTTCATAATGAGACATTGTCACCAATGGCTCAATACCATACTTTAATAATTCATCAAATACATCATCATAGAATTTCAAACCCTCTTCATTCGGCTCCAAATCATCTCCATTTGGAAAAATTCTTGACCACGCAATGCTCATACGATATGTCTTGAACCCCATTTCTGCCATTAAGGCAATATCCTCTTTATAATGATGATAAAAATCACTACCATGACGCTTCGGATAATTCACTTCATCCTCAGGATGAGCTAAGCCCTCCTCAATATCCTTTGTCGTTATTGAAACATGCTTATTATAATCCTTTACGTCCGCATCAAAATGAGCTCTTGCAACATCCGAAACGGACCATCCCTTGCCACCAAGGTTCCAACCACCCTCAAATTGATTGGCAGCCGTAGCACCACCCCATAAAAATCCTTCAGGAAACTTTTTCATATACATTACCCTCTTTTTACATCAAACAATACATCACCAGTCTTAACATCTCCATATGACTGATTTAATACTTTATAACTTGTACTATTACTATTCACAACCATTACAGTAGGATCTAAATTCTTTTCTTTGATTGCATCCAAACCAAATTCAATTAATAAATCCCCCTCTTTTACTTTATCATTCTGCTTTACAAAAGCCGTAAATCCAACACCTTCCATAGAAACAGTATTTACACCAATATGAATCAAGATCTCAGCGCCATTACTTGTTCTTAAACCAATCGCATGCTTAGTCTCAAATAACATAACTACTTCGGCATCACAAGGAGCATATAACTTACCATCTTTAGGAACAATGGCAATACCATCACCCAAAGTCTTCGATGCGAACATTTCATCACTCACTGTACTTAAATCAACAGCCTCACCATCTAATGGTGATACTAAAATATTCACTTCTTTTTCTTCTTCTGTTAACGATTCAACAACAGCAACATCTTCTTCAACTTCACTATCACTATCTTTCCATAACACAAATGTGATAATGAAAGATCCTAATAACGCAACCGCAAAACCAATACATGCATACATGAAGTTACTTCCATTTGCAGGATCCACAAACATGGACATACTTGCCAAACCAGGCCCTACAACAATAAATGCTTTTACGACAAACAATCCCATCAACATACCAGAAATGGCTCCAGACAATACAACACCAATCATAGCCTTTTTATTTTGTAAAGTAACACCATACAATGCAGGCTCTGTAATACCCATTAAGGCAGAGATTCCAGCCGATAATGCCGTCTGTTTTAAATTTTCATCTTTAGATTTCAATGCCACCGCAAAACAAGCACCACTCTCACTAATATTGTGAGCTAAACTTGCAGGCATATATAAAGCTTCATATCCCAATTGACCATATGTTGTGATGGCATATGGAAGTAAAGCTTTATGCATTCCAGTCGCAATCATAAATGGTAAAATAGCTGCAAGTAATCCTAATGCCACAAATCCAAGTTTTCCATAAAGAGCTAAGATTACAGCCGTAAATAATGTACCAATATTATATCCCAATGGGCCTAAAATCAATAAAGTCACAGGAATTGTGATAGCCAAAGACATCATTGGAACAAAGAAAATACGAATAGCCTTTGGAGAAATTTTATTGAATCCTCTTTCCATCAAGCTTAAGAAAATAACACATAAGATTGCAGGGAATACCTGTGAACTATACGTAACATTCTTTACCGCAAAACCAAACAATGTCATTCCATCTGTAAGAGCTTGTGTAGTTGCAGGCAACAATAAATATCCAACTGCCGCAACCGCAACCAAACGATTTGACTTTAAAGCATTCGCAGTCGTTACCGCAACCATAATAGGTAAGAAATAGAATGTTGCATCTGAAATAGCAGCCAATGCCGTATATACAGTTGAATCATTTGCCAACAATCCAAACATCGAAAGCAATAATAAAACGGACTTTAATACACCAGCACCCGCAATAGCAGGAACTAGTGGTTGAAATACACTAATGATAAATTCTAATAATTTCGCACCACATTTACGATCATCCTTTTTAGCTTCAATACCTTGATTTCCACTTAAAGGACAAATCTTCAATAATGTATCATACACTTCAACAACGTTGTTTCCAATCACAATCTGAAATTGACTTCCATCCACAACGCCCATAACACCCTTGATTTTCTTGATTTTTTCTACATCAACAACACTCTTGTCAACCAAACTAAATCTCAATCTTGTTGAACAATGTTCCAAAGTCGCAACATTCTTCGAACCACCAATTAAATCTAAAATCTCATTTGCAATTTTTTTGTAATCCATAAATTGTTTTCTCCTATCATCTATTTAAGAATGGCCATTCAAAGTGCAAAAAAGGCAGAATCCCATAAACACCTTGAAAAAATCAAAGCAATTTATTAGATCCTGCCTGCATTACCAGTTACATGTCTTTTTATTTGCAGGCATATGTTAACATTCATCTGTAAGCGTTGTCAATACTTTTTGATAAATTATTACCAGCAATCATTTAATACACATACAAGAAAAGCACTAGATACAGTGATCACTCTGAATTATTCTAATGTAAAGACACTAGTAATTCGTTGTGCTTACGTGAACTAGTGTCTTTTACATTTTTCTATAATCAATAATGTGATTCTAAGTATTTCTACTATGGCCATTAAATACATGGCAACATCAATATGTAGATATATATACATAAGCTTTCCTCCTGTAAAAAAATAGAAGGATCTACTTACCTGAAATTCAAGATTCAAGGCTTCAAAACTCCTTAACAAGAGGCAACCATCAACCACATCCAGTAGCCAGTTTCAATTATAAAACTTCAATGTGAAAGCATTATTAATTCCAATAAATTTGTTGCGATTGTTCCTATTTCATCTAAAACGTCTTATTTTCATTGAATTAGATACTCTAAAATTCATATAGAAAAATTGGATAATAGAAATCAAGAAAAAATTCAAAAATTATATCAATAATTTTTCATGGTTTTTATTGCATGCTGAAAAACCATGAAGAAAAAGCGCTTTTTTTCAGGGTAGTTTTGGTGTATAATCTCGTTGTTATTTATTGTACTGGTATAACTCACCAGTTTTGCATATGCTATAAATTATTCGTACTAATTTACTAGCACATGCAGTCTTTGCAGCTTTCGAACACATCGGGTTTGATTGCTGCTTTTTCTTTATATAGAAATCCTTAATACTATTATCATCTCTCTTAAGCCTTATAGAACACGTTACAGCCAGATATAATAAACACCTTAATCGTTTATTGCCTTTTTTAGTAATGTGCATATGATCCCCGTCATTCTGTCCACTTTCATTGATTCTTGGATCCAATCCGGCAAAGGCTACTAACTCATTCTTCTTTTTAAATCTTGTCATGTCACCTAGTTCTGCAATAATACGTGCAGCTAGGTTATCTCCAATACCTGGAATAGATTTGATTATACTAAAGTCAGGTAGTTCCTGTGCTAGCTTAATCATTTCACCAATGGTTCTTTCAGCTTCTGCCATATCTTCTTTTAATTTTTTGATGAATCTCTGAAGTATTAATACTTCAATATCATCCTTATCACATCCTGAATAGATGGTTTTAGAATACTCTATTGCCTTGTCAGCCATTGTATCACTCATTGCCTGACGATGACATGTTTTACTCTGAATCACTTTAGATACGGTATTAATCTTCTTTTTCTGAAGCATTTCTGGATGTGGATATTTTTCAATGACAGCTAAAGCGACCGGACCATACAGATCATCATACAGCGTATCATAGCCTGGAAATACAACATCCAGCTGTGCTCTGAATGCAACCTTATCTTTTCTTAAATGAACCAATATATCCTCATAATAGCGTGATAATTCCCTCAGTTCATGATATATCGTTTCTGGTTTATGACTGTTATGAAGACTATGGCTGTAATATGTTTTTGCGATTGATTTTGGGTCAAGCTTATCTGTCTTTGGACTTCTTAGTGAATCATTCTTTCTTGTTTTGGCTGATAATAGTGGATTAATAATAAACTGCTTGATATTGTTGTCTTCAAGCACTTTCTTAAGGACACGATGGTAAACTCCTGTTGCCTCATAAACAACACATACTTCTGTTTCCAGCTTCTTTTCCATCTCTCTGACAAGACTCACTATCTCATCAAATCCTTCTTTGGTGTGCTTTATTGAACGTGAACCTGTATACTTCACATTCATTTCCTTGAATGCCTGATAATCTGATTTACCCTTAGAGACATCAATGGATACTATTGGACCTTTCATAGATCATTCCTTCATTCCTTTAGTATTTGAAAGCATAACTTCCCGATTTATGACTATCTATTTTCGTCTTACATGCAGGCTCTATCAATAAATCAAAAGGCCTATTTGGATATAAACTGACTCATGTCATAAAAGGAAGCAGAGAACTTTTTTTAACGAAATCACAACTGTGTTTCCAAGAGAACCTCTCTCTGCTTTCTTAAGTCTATTATAATGTATGCCTACAAAATAAAAGACTAGAAGTTAAATTTAAGCAACCTCTAGTCAATATGTTTATTTAGTGAAGAGAAGAACGATACATTAATAGTCGTAGCTATCAATCGTTGTTTACGAGCTTACCTTATGGATGTCTCAAGTTATAATGATTAACTTCTCTTCAGTGATATGATATCACTTCTAGATAAAATAAAAAACTAGAATTATCACTTGAATAACTTCTAGTTCTATAATACTAAAGAGAACGTCGAGTAGGCGTTCTCTTGAAGAAATTCTAAAATAATAATTGCAATCCCATCACAATGACCCACATATAAGCACAAGTCTTAGGAATCTTAAATAAAACTACTATTCTAATTTGTTTTAACACAAACACGCTTTCCAGAAAACGCAATCCCAAATCTCAATATCTTTTTGATTCCTTCACTCTTCATCTCAGAATCATATTCCATACTATGAATCTGACAAAGAGCTTCATTTGCCAAAAGCGTTAATTCATGATCATCAAGATTCTTTTTCCACTTGAGTTCCATAATCATTCCAGGATACTTATCATCTCTAGGAATTAAGCCAATATCAAATCTTCCTTTACCAGACTCTCTATTCGACTTTATTTTGTACTGATTATCCATCATCGAAATCAATCCTAAAATCAATCCATGATAGAAAGATTCACTAGCCGTATCATAAAAGCTAATTGCTTTATTCATATATTCAGAAATAGCTTTTTCTAGTTTTACATAATCATTTAAGAACAAACTTTCCGCAATCTTATCTGCAGTCGTTCTTGAAACTGCACCAATCTGCATCAAATGTGCCAAAACCTCACTTTTATAAACGGAAGCTATCTCTTTATTGGGAATCGATACCTGACACAAATAAGATCCATCCGCCTGCAATTCTTTAATCGTTGTTTTCAAATACCCAGCTACCAATAATAAACTATAGATATTAGCTGGATCATCTGTAAGTGAACGATAAACAACATTTTGATCAATTCTTGCCAAAACTTTATCCCCACGAATCAAAGAATAAAGCTTTTCTGTTATATCCTCATCCGCCACTTTTAAAACATCTTCGAGAATCTCATTCTTTCCAGTATTCACCCAATATGCCTGTGGAACACACCCCTTCGAAATATAATTAATAACAGACCACGGATTATAGATTTCTTCATTCCCAAACAAATATCCATCATACCATTCTTGAAGTTCACTCTCTTTTTCAGCAACTCCATAATACTCTAACATTTTACTTACTTCTTCATTTGTAAATCCGAAATAACGATCATATGCTTCATCCATCACTGAGTTCACAGTTAAATTATTTAATCCACTAAAAATACTTTCTTGAGCAATTCTCAAAATTCCGGTTAAAAAGCCGTAAGAAAGATTTTTATTATCCTTAAAAGCACCGGAAAAGAAATTTCTCATAAAGCCGATGATTTCATCATAAAAATCCTTAGAATACCCTTCCTGAATTGGAGTATCATATTCATCAATAATAATAATTGGAGCTTGATCATAATGCGTCGCAAGCATCTTAGATAACTTTTCAAGTGAAAAAGACAATTCCACTTCATTTTCTGTTGCACTTAATATTTTATTAAAATACGCCTTCTCATAATCCGATATTTTTCCACTACTCAACAATTCTTGATGCCTTCCATATTCTTCTTGAAGTAACGATTTAATTTTCTCTACAGTGGCCTGCCAAGAATCAAACTTTACATCTTTAAAAGTAAGAAAAATCACAGGATATTTACCTTGATGCATTCGATAGTTTTCCCCACACTTCCAAATATTCTTATCTTTAAAATATTTAGACGTATCCTCATCCACCTTTTCAAAATACACTCTAAGCATATCCATATTCAATGTTTTTCCAAATCTTCTTGGTCTTGTGAATAATGAAACCAATGGCTTTTGATCTAAAAACTCCTTAATTAACATTGTTTTATCCACATAATAATAATCCGATTGAGCACGCACATAGTCTGAAATACCAATAGGCAATGACTTTCTATCTGTACTCATCCCTTTTTTACAGTATTCACCAGACGAAATTCTTCCATCTACCGGTTTTGTTGCTTCATCTGGAATTTCCCAATTTTTTCCATTCTTAACAGCACCCGGAATTCTTCCCGATTTACACAAATTCGAAACTGCACGAACACTAATATTCCAAATTAAAGCCATTTCTTTACAAGTTTTCATGTGAACACCACCAATCCTACTACCAATAGTATACCCATTATTCGGAAATATGTCGAATTCATTCGGTATTTTATTCGGTAGATTATCGACTTATAGTGGTATTCTTCTTTTTGAAAAAATTAAAAAGGTGCAATGAAGCACCAAGTTTTGTGAATTAGAATAATAATTGTAATCCCATCACAATGACCCACATATAAGCACAAGTCTTAGGAATCATCAATAACCCAATCTTTGGTTTTGTCTTAGACCACAATGTAACTGGGATGTAACACCCAAAAGAAATAAGGATGGCTGCAACCATACGGTTCATATGTAAATCGTACATATTTCCTGAAATGGCATAAAGAATTATCACACCAACTCCAGTTACCGCAAACACGGCATTACGAATCACAGAAAGCTTCCTATTTCCTTCTTCGGAAGTCCAATTGTTTTGTGGTAAGAAACATACAACGATACGAATAATAGCTGAAATCCAAATCATAGCCTCAACCCAAAGTGGAGCTTGTAATGTTGGGAATGTTAATTTCCAGATAAACAATAAAATAATATAGAATACGGTCATTGTGATTGAAGATACCTGCAATCCAATTCCAAGCTGTCTTTTAATTTTATCATTTGTACCATACAAAGCCCTTTTAATACGAGGAACCAAGTGGAATGCGTCTCCACCACACAACGTTAATGTTAATACACCATATAATATGAACAATGGATTTCCTTTCGAATATACAAAGAATAAGATTCCGGCAATTAAGTCAAAAATCAAATAACAAGCATCAAAAATTACTTCCATTAAATCAGGAATTTTTTTCATTTGAAATCATCCTTTCTGCATTGTCATACACCTTTTGAAATACACTCATAAACACTTTGATTTCTTCTTCACTAAGACCTTCAAACATATCTTGTGCAAACTCCTTTTGCGCCCATATTCCATCTTCAATTACTTCATTGGCCAATTGTAGTAAATGAATAGTTACATGCTTTTTATTGTCTTTGTCGACTCTTCGCTCAATAAAACCACGATCTTCTAATACTTTAAGTGAAGTCGAAACATGAGACTTTGTAGACTTACGAATACGAACAATGTCCGCAGCCGTATTGTACGCAGGATTGTTGTAAATAAACATTAATATGTCATACTCCAACTGTCTTAACTGATATTTTTCGCAAACTCCAGAAACCTTCATCTCATAATATCTCGTTATCGTTTTATGTTCATCCCAAAAGTGCATATGCGCTCTCCTCATCGTTCTATTTAGAACATTAATATTCTATAGCTCATGAATAGGTTTGTCAATAAAAATCATTGACACCATTCTTACGTCAACTTCTCGTAATTTTTATACATCTATACAAGAAAAGACTTTTTCTGCAAAAAAGTCACACGTCTAAATGACGTGCCCGGTT
>OLPL01000249.1_pt1 | contig 41587 bp, 43 predicted proteins | sample 1673211 | NCBI WGS metagenome assembly OLPL01 (sample SAMEA3136766, study PRJEB25190) | human gut metagenome | reverse complement strand
ATGTGGCAATATTGCCACCATTCATAAAATCTTTTTAGTAGATAATAAAAGAAAAATGCGAATAAAGTAGAGCGAGAATGTAAATTCATTTCTCGCTTTTTTTGCTTTTTAGTATCCGTCGGAGACATGGGTCTTAGGGAATTTTCCCTAAAAAGGCTGGTCATTTGTGTATTACAAATGACGTGCTTGCTATTTTAGAGATGGAGTGGAAATGGGAGTATAAAGGGTGAAAAAAAAGAAAAAATAAAAATGGGGCAAAAAGAAGATAGAATACTTTCATGAAAGCAGGTGAATGATATGGAAGGAGTCGATTTTAAAAAATTTGCACAAATTTCGAAGGCAAATAAGGCAAGTCATAATGCGAAACCTGTACCAAAATATCCAACGTTTCAAGGTACAAAAAAGGTAAATTATCAACATAAAAACAAGCTGAGTGAGAATAAAGTAAGACATACATTTGTCGTTGAATCACAAAAGAAAGATTTATCAAAACAGAAAAAAATGTCCTTACTTGATGGGAAGCAGGCTGTTAAATTGGAAATTGAAAAGTACATAAAGTGGAGCGGTGTGTATCAATGGACTGGATTAAATTTGGAAGAAAGAAAAGAGAAATTGATTGAAAAATTAAATGATCTACACAGTGAAGAAAAGATGATTGACAATGAATTTATTTATCCTCGTGGAATTGATTATGTTCAAAAAGTAATATTATTTACACATCGTAGGGTGCAGTATTTGAATTTAAATTGTGCTGAAATTAAAAAAGAATACGAGCAAATGAATCTGGTTTGGACACTAGATTGGATTAACAAGTTTTCGAATATAGAAGAATTAAAAATTTATTTTTTAAACAATTCAAAATATGGTTTAAAAGAAATTGCACTTAAAGATTTTTTAATACTATGTTGGAAAACGCAGAAAGAGTTTTATAAGATTAGAACTTCATCTGGTGATTTATATGGATTTAAAAAAGGAAAAGTCAGATATTTAAAATACAGTGAATGCGAATCCATACTAAAGAATCATTGGATGAAATCATATTCACGAATACTATCAGTCATTATTGGTGAATTGGATATAAGTGTACTTCAGAAAGAATATGGATTTATCAGATTTGAAAAAAAGCTGATAAATCGTACCTGTAATATAAATGACATTGATGTGAAGGATAACATTGTAAGTTTAAAGTCATTGGATATAAATTCGCATCAGTTATCACTATTAAAAAAATATATTTACAAGAATCATCCACTTCAAAAAGAGTTGGTTTATGATTCATCGACAAATGAATATTACTTCTCAAAAGAAGGGTATGAGTGGTTTAACAATATTTATTGTGTATCAAATAAAATGTATCAACGAATCCAAACAGATTTGATTTGGCATCAGGAATATTTTCGAAAAAGAATGATGTATCTTCAAAATGAATACCTTGATTTGGCATATTCGAATGTAAAAAATATTTGGAAACTTACGGAACTGGAATACGAATGTTATATGTCCTTGGGAGAATTTAAACTTAAAAAAGATAATTTAAATTATGAAGATTATGAAAATTTGTTTGTCGAATTAAAGTTAAGGCACCTTGCATTTTTAAAAAATAAGAAAGTAAAAGATGGTACAGAAAAAAGAAAAACAATGTATACACAGGTACGTGATTTATCTTTCTTTGGAACATATGAAGGTACATGTGTGAATTATACGATAAATAATAATATTCTTGAGATGTATGTTGAAACAAACTATATAGAAGAAAGTTTGAAGCATATTAAATTAAAGATTGGTTTAAATACAATGGATCGTGATGAACGAATTATCTTGTTGAGGATGATGCAAAAGAATTTACCAATCCAATTTATTGTTGATATAGATGATGAGAGGAAAGGAATATTAGATTCATTTATGATTGCAAGTCTGCTTGAATTTAAAAGATTGAAAGATTCAAACGGAGACTTTAAGTATAAATGTACATTATGAAAAGGAGGGCAAAATGAATAAAGATAAAGTAATGACATTTCGGGTATCTCCGAAAGAATATGAACAAATCAAAAACAGATGTGAGAAAAGTGGATATAAAAAAACAAGTACATATATTCGAAAAAAAGTACTAGGAGATAGTGACGAGATGTTACTTAGCTATGAAAAAGTAATCCAGCTTTATGATCGTCTTAGCAAGCTTGAAGGTGAATTTGAAGATATTAAAATGTTTTCAGGTTTATCAGAATATGAACTTGATGATTATGCTGAAACACTAAAAAGCATTGATAAGCAGATCAGTGAGTTAAAAATGTGATGAATAGAATTTATATTAATGGGAAAGGAGAATGTGAATGCCAATTACAAAGCGTTGGGCAATAACCCAAAATCTTAAACAGGCCAATGATTATGTTACGGATGAGAACAAGTGTTTGATTAATGACAATGATTTGAAAAAGGTTTTTCAATACACCATAAATGAAACGAAAACTAAAAATATGAATGATGATGACATTGATGTCACAATTAAAAGTATGAATAATCGTTTGGTCAGTGGTATTAACTGTAATCCAAATCATGCGGTGGAAGAGATGGAACGAGTTCAACGACATTATGATACGGATAAGGATAATAAGATAGCCTATCACCAGGTACAGTCATTTAATTATAATGATCCGGTCGATGCAATTCAGGTCCATCAAATGGGGATTGAACTTGCGAAAAGAATGTATCCAAACTATCAAGTTTTAGTTACTACCCATCAGGATAAGGCTCATCTTCATAATCATTTTATTATTAATGCGACTAGCTTAGATGGAAAAAAGTTACGAGATGATTTTTATGGGAATGAGGGTTTGATGAAACTAAGAGAAGTATCGGATACTATCGCAAAAGAACATGGCTGCAAAATTATTGAAGATGCAAGACTCATTGGAACACATGAAAATGATAAATCCATACCAGCTTATATGATTGATATGAATGCTAAATATCGATGGAAAGAGGTAATAAAAAAAGAAATCAATGAATATAAACGAATTGTGAGCAGTTTAAATGACTTACTGGAATTGCTTGCCCATAATGGTTATGAAATAAAAAAGGGGAAACATATTGCTATACGACCAGTTGGTGCGAACAAATATTTTCGATTGGATACATTAGGTGATGGTTATACACAAAAAGAATTGATCTATTATTTTGCATGTCAGGCCAGGCATTACTGGGAAGATGAAGAGTTGCGTAGGTACCAGATCAAAAAAATTGAAGAGGAGTATGGTCGATATTTCGCAAATCGCATGATGGATTATGTTGTTAGTATCTCAAGCAGTCAAAAATGGTTAAGTCAAAATCACAGAGATGATCATTATGATAAAACAAAATATCCACGATATCAAAAGGCTTCCATACAAACTATGAATGAACTAGAGAAGATGTACAATCAATTGGATTTATATGAAAAATATAAAATACATTCTTTTGAGGGATTGATTATGGCAACGCGTGATTTGACTTCAAAAATTGAAAGTATCGAAAAAGAGTTAGAGAAAAGGGAAAATGAGTATTCTAAAAAGGTGGAGCTGAACAAATGGTATGAGACTTACATGAAGTACTACAATCATTATTGTGTGTATATAGAAGAGAAAAAATGGCATGATATACCAGAAGATAAAGTACCTATAGAAGTTAAACTGTTTTTGTCAGTGAAAGATAAAATAGGCAATATGGCTATGGACGATGTTAGAAATGCGATGTTGGAGTTTCAAAAAGAAAAAATGGACTATCAACATGATATTGCTGAACTATCGTATCTGAAGTATGAAAAATTTCTCTTGGATGATGCAAAAGAACTGAAGCTAAAAGAAAGTGAAGATTTGATTCCATCAATTCAGATTACCAAGAATATGATTGATTTTGAAAAGTCTACTAATACTGAGTATTTTGTAAAAATTCCGTACACGGATAAATATACTTATATTTTAAAGGATGCAGTCATCTGGAATAAGTATGAAAAAGGACATGTGTATTTAGTTAACGATATGGATATGGATCTATATAATGAAGATGGAGTTGTAGTAGAGACTGTAAGTGGTAATCATTTACAAAGAATATCAGAAGGACGAAAACAAGATATTACAGAAATGTATAAAAAGATTAGAGCAATTGAGAATAATAATGGTTTGGTGTTTACTGTGGATATAAAGATGTTTGATTCCATTATTCCAGATAAAGATGGAATGTATCATGTTCGTGTACCATACACACTGGGTTACATAGATGTACCATTAAACAATATGTTCTGGCTTAAAGAAAATAAAACAGCTCAAATATTCTTTGAAAATGGAAAAGATATTCGATATTATTCAAAAAATATAGCAGGAAATACTCAGAATGCAAGGATTGTAAAAACGAATGATTTAAAGAATTATTTAGAGAAAAAGAGAAAAGAAAACAAATCAAATATAAGAGAAGAAGTTGAGTGATAAACAGGTATATTCTCACTGCTTCTTTAAAGATGAAACGAGTGACATGTTTAACGAGACTGTTAAAATGTCACTTTTTTTTATGCTATAAAGCAAATGCTTTAATTTTAACGTTTTATAAATAAATCTATTGATTTTATAAACATTTATCCTTTGTACATTGATATCACAATCTCTCAATGCGATAATTTCGTTAAAGATTATTGGAGGACATTTATGAAAAATTATAACCAACCTAACCCAGATACAGGGTTTATTTCAACTATAAGGGACAAAATTACATAGATACCATTAATTACATTCTTATGTATTATATTTATGTTTTTTGCTTCTATGTCTATTAGAAGTGGAGATGCAAACGTTTTTACGATACTTATAATTTTATGTGTGATTTAAATATCGTCAAGCTGACGGTTCAACTCGGATTTATATTTGGTCGCTTTCATAAGCAGAGTACTTAATGACACTGCTCTCGAAATGAATTATTTGTACATTTTAGGAGCACCTAAACTAATTGTTTTCGGTGCTCTTAGAAAGTGTACATTTTTAGAGTATGTAGTATAATAAATATAAATGAAGGAGAATCAAAATGATTATCGAAAATACAGAAGCAGGAAGAATTGTACAACGGGTAGCAGCAACGATGGCTATATCAGATATGTATGTGAGTAAAGAATTTATTGAAAAACTTTTAAAAGTTGGAAATGGAGAAATGACATCTGAAGAGCTTCGAAAAGAGGTTTTAAAAGAATATACACAAGAATAAATAATCACGAAAAAAGAAAGAGGGTTGAATTAGATGAAATATTATATTAGTGACCTACATTTGTTCCATGAAAATGCAATCAAATATGATCGTCGTCCTTTTGATTCCATAGAGGAAATGCATGAGGTAATTGTGAAAAACTGGAATGATCGTGTGACAAATGGCGATATTGTATATATTTTAGGTGATGTAAGTTTGCGTGGAAAAAATGAAGATTTAATTTCCTTTGTCGCACGTTTGAAGGGAAGAAAGGTCTTAATTAAAGGCAATCATGATGATCTATCTGATTATAGATACCAGCAGTTATTTGCCGAAATCTGCGATTATAAAGAAATTCAAGATTCAGTTGGGCAAGAAAAGTATGGACTGATATTATCTCATTATCCAATTTTTTCTTGGAGAGATATGGGTCGTGGAAAAATTCTGCTCTATGGACATACTCACTCAAGCAAAGAAGACAAATTTTATCAAAGCTGCCTGAGACAAATGCAAGAAAATGATTGTAGACATGCATATAACGGAAAATTACGTGCATATAATGTTGGATGTATGATGCCATATATGAACTATGAGCCAAGGACATTAGAAGAGATTCTTATAGGAGAAGGGAAGTGAATCTATGTACTACGGATATCATCGTGTAAGCACCAAAGACCAAAACCTTGATCGTGGTATCAAAGGAATTGAAGATTTCTGTAAGTCTAGAAACTACAAATTGGAAAAAGTCTTTGTAGATAAAATATCTGGAAAAACGATTGATCGTCCTCGTTACATAGTATTGAAGGAAGATGTGTTGCGTGAAGGAGACACACTAATCATTTACGAACTAGATCGTCTAGCTCGTAATAAAAAATCTATCAGTGATGAACTGAGATACTATGAAGAACATGGGATTAGAGTCATGATTCTTGACATACCAACAACAACAATTGATTTACCAGAAGAAACAGATAGTATGAACAAATTGGTTACAGAAACGATTAATAAAGTTATTATCGAAATTTATGCTATGCAGGCTGAAACTGAGATGCAAAGAAGAGAAAAAAGGCAAAGGGAAGGCATTGAAGCTAAAAAGGCTCGTGGCGAGTGGGAAGACTACGGTCGTAAACGTGTCATGTCGGCCGATGAATTTGCCAAACACTATATTCGTGTGGAGCGTGATGAAATTGGATCACGTGCGTTGATGCGTGAATTAAAGATGAAAGAATCCACTTATTTTCGGTACGTCAAAGAATATAAACAAAAAAAAAGCAGAATCAATAGGAGTGTTGAATATGTCAAAGATAGATAATGTTAATTTCAAACTGGACGCAGATGAAAAAAAGAGTATGGAACAGGCTTGTTCTGAATTATCAGCAGATCCGTTTTATTCCGATAGCAATATTCGTCATTTGGAAAATATCGTGCGTGATGTTAATGACGGCAAAGCCCATTTCGCAGAGCATGACTTAATAGAGGTGGACTAAACCTAAACTGCAAAAAAATACCATCCAGACAATAATATCTGGATGGTTTGTCATCTCTTAACTTATTGTTCTGCAATCTTTTTTCGTAAGCTGTCATTTGTGGTTTTTAAAACTTGCTCGGCCATATTTCCGCCGTTGTTGGTAATATCCTCAATGATTTCATTACTTGAATAGTCTATGGAATACATGTAAACGGTGTCGTCTGTTTTATAAATATAGTAAGTAAAATCAATATCCATATCTGGCGTCAATAGATAAATGTTATTACCTTGTAATGAAAGTGTACATGGAATTGATTCCTCATCACTCTGTCTTTCGTAATTGAAAGTTGAATAGGTTGCTTCATTTGTATCTTTATCAATACTTAAACAATCAACAAGTGTATATCCTTTTGCGTTGATTCTTTGTTCTCCATAGTAGTCTGTAGAAGTTGCGGTTTCCTCCTGAATCTCATCTATACTTGGAATATTCAAATCCTTCATTTGATATGGTAGAGGATCAAAATCATATTCTTCATAATCGATATCAAATTCTTCCTGGAAATCATCAATTATTGTACAGCAGCTTTGGATTGCTTCATTTAAAAGTGGAACATTATCATATGTAATGCCATCTTTATTGATTGATATTGAGCCAGTTGCGTCTTCTCCATATGTGTAGTTTCCATTCTCAAATTCGTAGTAATTATATTGGATATCATACTTTGTATATTTCTTATTCGTTGAATTAATAGTTATTGTCTTTTGATATTCTTTTGTATCTTCAATTACATCTGTTGTATATGTATAGGATATATATTCTTTATCATTTTGGTTTTGCAAAGCAAATATGGTAGTAGTTGTTTCATTGTCGTTTTCTACGATATAGCGGGCAGCCATATTTTGATGCTTTTTGCCTTCATCTGAACTTATACCAATATTCCAGTTGTTTTTTAAGTACGCATTATCTTTGGATTTGGATTGAACAGCATCAATGGTAGCTTCCCAAAAATCTTGCTTTTCATCTTGGTGACAAGCTGTTAAAGATATAGCGCAAAATAAGCAGAGAATATATTTGAATAATTTCATGATTAAAGCCTTCTTTCTTTATCAAACAATTTTGGATGATAAATATCTTGAATTAGTGTATTTAAATACAAGCAAAAGAACATCTATATATTTATGTTTCTAATTCATGGATACTATAGTTCTTAACTTATGAATGACATCGGAATCAATCTTCTTTTTCTTTTTTTGATTCTACATTCGCCAAAAATTAGACCTCATCATTGCCATGTTAAACAACAATTTTAGTATAGACAATTTTATTTACTACCAATCTACCTCTGATTCTGGAACGCAATCATCAAGAGATGTGTTTAAACCTTCTATGATTTTTTCCTTTGCTACAGGCATAGAAGACAAATATAGAGTTTCCACTATGTTATTATATTCTTCTTCGCTCAGAATTACTGCATTTCCATCTTTCGTACAAATAGTAACTGGCTCACTATATTTTATTTTCTGTTGTAATATACCAAAAATATTTTTTCTAAAATTTGTAACATTTGTATTAAACATCTCTTATCGCTCCTTACGCGTACAATATAATGCACGTGTAAGTAATAGTCAACACTTTGTTACTCTGAGAAAAAGATGGACAAGTCTATTAAGACAGGTATGTATTTAAACACGGAAAGGTTAACGGGAATTATTAGAAGGCTCTTGTATAAGTCTTCTTTTTTTACCTTTGTTTGTTTTATATTATTACAATTATACAGTGGCTATTACTAAAAGGGAACGTTATAATAAGCTTATAAAACATGTTATTATCAAAAAATAGAGATTTTAAGAAGGAGAATCAAAATGATTATCAAAAATACAGAAGCAGGAAGAAAAGTACAACAGGTAGCAGCAACGATGGCCATATCAGATATGTATTTAAGCAAAGAATTTATTGAAAAGCTTTTAAAAGTTAGCAATGGAGAAATGACAACTGATGATTTAATCCAGGAGTTAAATAATAAATATGCAAAAATAAACAAATCCAATATTAAAAGCTAAAATAAATAATAAAAAGAAGAGGACAAAAAATTTACTTATGAAATGTCGATTAATGAATAAGCATACACAGGTTGCTTTAGTTGAATATAACGAAGACATACAGGCAATTACAAATATTTATGAAGTGACAAATATAGAATATGCTCCATTATCTTTTTATAATACGTATTACAACATGTCTATAAGTGATGTCAAAGCAATGAATCAATGGTTCCAAGGGCGTGGTATCCCTTTATGGCGAAAAAATTTAAATCATTTACTAGAAAGATTAAATATTTCAAGTCCAGGTGATTTATTAAACAAACACTTTGCATTATCCCTATCAGATCAATACTGGATTGTTGACGAGAGTAGCTGTATACAATGGGAAGATATCAATTTTTTTACTCATGATTTTGATTCTACGGGGTTCTTGTAAGCATCTTTAGATGATTCAGTTTACTCATACGCTGTACAAAAGGATTCATTAAAAACCCCAAACAATACAACCGATGGTATGTTACAAAAAGGGTGGATTATTGAAAATGATAAGAGAATTCTTGTTAAGGGAACGTATACACATTTTGAACAAGAACCGTTTAATGAGTGGCTGGCTTCTCAAATATGTAAACGACTCGGATTTGATTACTGCAATTATATTGTTGACTGGTATACAGTAAAGCAGGATAAAGTTATTGTTTCTAAATGTGAAAATTTCATTAATGGAAACGAAGAACTCATCAGTGCTTATGATGTGTTTCAAAGTTCAAAAAAAGAAAATACTATTAATGATTATGAACATTATGTACATATATTAGAAAATCATGGAATACTAGATGCTAGAAAGAAAATAACTGAAATGTTTGTCGTTGATTATTTAACAATGAATATAGATCGTCATTTAAAGAATTTTGGAATTATTCGGAATGTTGAAACATTAAAGTGGGAACGAGTAACTCCTATTTTTGATACAGGGCAAAGCATGTGCTGCGATGAACACACTCAAAATATGGACTTCACTCTCGGCTACGGAAAGTTTTTTACAAACACGAATAAAGATTATAATGAGATTTTAAAATCTTTGGATATGGATACAATTCGTACTATTCCTATTCAAAATTTAAAAGGATTGTCTGAAGAATATTATGCGTACTTAAAGAGTTTCCAAAGTGAAATGGAATATAAAAATAAAGAATGGTCTGACGAAAGACTGAAAAATTTAAAAAATGGATTAAGCACACGAATTGATTTGTTTGAAAAAGAAAGAGAACAAATATAAAAAATATCGTGCTATTCAAAAAGATAAAAACAAAACAAAATATAATTCATATGGAGTGAATATAGTAAAATGAATAAAAATACAAGGGGGAAAAATTCTATGCAATTAGACTACGACAAATTTATTATCAATGCTGAAATTGAAGAATTTAGTGATATCTTTTCTGAACCATTTTATCAGGGCTTTATCAAAGGCTTCTACCAAGGTGTAAAGGAAGAGAGAAAAAAACGAACAATCGAAGTAATATCTAACTGTTTAGCACTAGACTTATCTTTAGATGTAACTGCATCAATTGCGAATATCTCAGTCGAGGAAGTTAAACAGTGTATTAAAGAGAATCATTTAAACTAGTACGTTTTTCAAAAAAGTGGCAGTACTGCCATCACATTTGAATTAAATAAATACAAGGAGGCAAAATCCCTATGGAACTAAAATACAATAACATTTACCTTAAAGGGAAAGAGGAAGAGAACAAAAGATGGATAATAAAAATTATATCTTACGGCTTAAAACAGAATCTTTCTTTAGATAAGATTGCATCAATTGCAGAAATCTCAGTTGAGGAAGTTGAACAATACATCAAAGAGAATTGTTTAAACTAATACTTTTCATTAAGGTGGCAGTACTGCCATCATGTTTAATATGAACACAAAGATACAAGGAGGAAAAAATCTATGCAATTAGATTACAACAAAATTTTTATCAATACTGAAATTGAAGAATATAGTGAAATCTTTTCTGACCCCTTTTATCAAGGCTATATCGAAGGATTTATTGAAGGATTTATTGAAGGCTACTATCAAGGCATAGAGGAAGAGAGAGAAAGATGGAAGATTAAAATCGTATCTAATTGTTTAAAACAAAATCTTTCTTTAGAGGAGATTTCGTCATTTGTAGAGATTTCGGTTGAGAAAGTTAAACAGTGTATTAAAGAGAATCAATTAAACTAATACGTTTACCATCAAGGTGGCAGTGCTGCCATCATATTTAATTTGACACTACCTATAAGATATGGAAAAAATCTATGTTAACCAGAATGGAATTTAAATTTAGTGAAGAGAAGTGCAAAAAGTATGGAGTTACATTGAATGCATGCTATAAAGCAATTGAACAGTTAATGGCAGAATATGATATTCATCAATATGGATTAGGTGTATATGTAGCACCTTTAAAAAAAGCGTTTACTCCTTTTAGTTTCCTTGCCTGTGATTTACCTGAGTCTGACTGGTTTGTTAATACAATCGAGTCTTGGTACTGGTTCGATAGTAATGAATATAGAAATTATGATGATCCAAATTATGATTGTCTTCTTGTTAAAGGGATAAAAAGATGACTTCAACAATAAATAATCACGAAAAAAAAGAAGGGTATTAGAAGGCAGAGAAGGCTCGTGTAAGAGTCTTCTTTTGTTTTTGCTTGAATAATGATGTAAAGCATTTATATATGGATAATTAATGATATTTTGATATTTTAAGTGCAAATATGCTTTATATATAGCTTTTTATAGTTTTTTGTGAATTTTATAAAATATCAGTATGATATTTTGAGTGAAACGTATTTATGTTGAGTGATTTGTTAAATTATAACAAACATAATAAAATACGCTTTATATAAAGTGTATTTATGATTGTGTTCACAATTCATGAACAATATTATTTAACAAAAAAATGAGTTTTTACAACTTTTTACAGTTTTCTTTACAACTTTTGATTTTGTAAAGAATAAAAAAACTCTGAAACCCTTTAAATAAAGGACTTCAGAGCCTTAAATTTCAAACTGGCAGGGGTAGTAGGAATATGAATGATTTTTAAAATGTGGCAGTGATGCCACATTTATATTTAGTTAACGTGAAAAACTGTTTACATGGTGGCAAATGTGCCACTTTTTTTAATTTATCAATCTAAAAATTTGCGGGTTTAAAAGATTTTGTGAGTACACACATGACGTCTCCAATTAATAATTTAGCGTTAAGAACGTTAATAAATAAGCTGTAAATTGAGGAAAAATGTTGTTGTCAGAAAGAAAAAAATGCTTAGGGGTTATCTGATGGGTACTCACATTATTTTTGCATTTTAAAGAATTTATTTCAGTTATTCTTGTCTGAAAAACAAAAATCTCTAAAAATAATCAAAATGCATCGATTTTTGACTTTTTTCTTTTTCATAAATTTTAAAAATGCTTTATATAAAGCAGAAAATGAATATAAAATAATTCAACAAAAAATAAAAATGGGACAAAACTACGGTTTAATTAAGGTATGAACAGATGATATTAGTTGATATTGCGATGTTAATCATAAAGAGAATGCATCTTTGATTACTAACATGAATTTCAGTTTATGTCATTGGTTTGAAGTAAATGCATAGCAAGCCATGGCTATGCATAAAGATAGGAGGAATACGTATGGCTAAAGTAAGTTACGGCCAATCTGGCTACGTAGGATGTAAAATGAGCGAACGTGCTCAGAAAGCATATGACAGCGGGGAACGACCTATGTCGAAGTGGAGCAAATGGGATATCCTTAGCGAATTGGAATATGATTTGGATGATGATACAATCGCCAAATTAAGTAAGTACAGTGCGCAAGCATTGAAAAATGTATGCTTGGAATGGACGAGCTGGCATCATACCGGTTCATACGCAAACGAGACAGACTTTTACGAAGTTATGGATGGTAGAGATGCAGATTTGGTTCAAATGTTTAAGGATTTGGACGCTGAAGAGAAGTACTTGAAAGAGGAAAGAAAACAGAAAAAAGAAGAGAAGAAGAAAGTAGATATGACAGAAATAAAGTGTCAATTCGAGTATGGCGAATGGAGCACATATAATTCTCGTCACTATCTGAACTGGTATAAAAGATATGGCGTAAAAAAAGGTAATTGGATGTATTACATTGAGCATTCGTGTCTGAAAAAGAAAATGGTTTCTGGTAAGTACGTCAACATTCTACAAACTTTTGATCGTGCTCCAAATGGAAAGGCTGAGAAGTTTAATGAAATCAAAAGACTAATGAAGCCAACTAAGAAAAAATAAAGAAAGGATTATGTATTATGGTAAAAAAGAAAAGTTTATCAAAAATTCAAGATATGTTTAAACCTCGCGAAGATGAAGAACGAAATGTTAAATCACTGGATGAGTGGACTAAGAAAGATGTTCTGGATGCTCTACAAATACATTTAGATACTAAATTTGTAAAAAGTGTATTTGCAAAATATGATGAAGAAGTCTTGAAAAATGTATGTCTTGATAACCGTGAGTGGTATAAAATCAGGTTGACTACAAAGGAAAAAGAGTATTATACCTTAATTGATCTTCACAATTACGACTTTGAGCAATTGCGTGAAAATCTGGATTTGGAACAAAATCGAGTTGATGAATTAAAAATAACTTTTTGTGCTCAATTAGTAAATTGTATTCGGCCTAAGTATTTAATATATCGCAGGGATATTTTGCATAAGAAATATATCGAAACTTTAGTTCTCGTAAAAAAGATTACAGGACTATCAGGCGAGAATTGTGATAAATTAATTAATATCCTGGCAAAATTATATGCGTGTGATTCTAAACGCTTTTATATCGAAACTGTTGTTCACAATATCGCAGCAGAATACTTTAGACTGAATTTAGGACGTATAGAAAATACGGATTCAGCGGTATTCATACACTATTTAACTACTACATATGTGTATGAAAATGGAAATATGTATGTTCTTGAATGGATGGATTATGATATGTTGAGGCCGAGAGTGTCTGGATATTATTACGTTAAGGTTTGTACATCTCAGGTGCATTTGCTGTACTATGAGACTAGATATGACTGTTTTATTGAAGACAGACATGGACAAGTAGCTAGATCCATTTTGGACAGTGATATTATCGCTTGTTCAACATTAGAAGGTGTAGAGCCAATTGATATTGAAGAGCATTTATCACATTTAAACTACGATTATATTTCGTGAGATTTTAGATTTTTATAGTGGTGGCAGCCGTGCCACCTTTTTTGATAGGCAATTTTTAAATTGTGGCAACAGTGCCATCTTTTTTTGATTGATATAGAAATGAATTAGTGGCAATAATGCCACTTTTTTAGTGCTTTTTCATAAAAAATCAGAGAAGTAATACAGTTATGAATAATATGATTATTTAAAAAAGTGCTTTATATAAAGTGTATTTATGATATATATCAAAAAAATAAAGAAAAAATAAAAAAAGGGCGAAAAACAGGCATTATATAAGTGTAAGACGTATTACAAATATATATAATCGATTGTATTGTGTTCAATTTGTTGAACAAATTGACAGAAAGAAAGGATAAACAAATATGGAAAAAGTATTGTATCAGATTGTCGTAATCAACATTGCGGTTCAATATGGTATTGAGATAGCTCTTATATTCAGCTATTTTACATATTTTATTGATAAACATTGTGGTGATGACGGATTTGATGTAGAAAAAGGTGTTTTCATGCCCGCTCGAAGAATTGTCGAATATATGCCGTTTTTCAAAAAAAATCGGGTATATGTTTTGCTTGAAAAAATGGAAGAATTTAATTTGTTTAAGCGTGTTCATTATGGTGAAAATCCATGGGATCGTACGTATTGGTATACATACGACGATGTTGGATGGTCACTTTTGGAAAAGTACTATCCTAAGCAATTTCAAAAAATAGTAAATGCAAAACCTAAAACTGGGACATGTACAATTCCCAAAAATAAGAAATGTACAAGTCCTAAAAAAGGGAAATGTACAATTCCAAATTCTGAGACTTCTTTATATATAAATAAAGAAAAGAATTATAAAGAGAGAATTAATAACAATAAAGACTTGTACGAGAATATCATTCAACATTTCAATTTGAAGTGTGACAAATCTTATAAGTTAGATTCAGATGTATTTGTTGCTTATATTGATGCACTTCTCGCTAAAGGATTTAGTGAACGAGATATGATTGCAGTTATTGATCAAAAAAGTAAAGACTGGACGAATACTAGGTATGCACAGTATCTTAGACCATCAACTTTGTTTGGTGATAAGTTCGAGATCTATTTGAATGATTGTCAATCTACAAAAGAAAACTATAAAAGAAGAGGTAATGTGGTATGAATGAAGAAAAATGTAAAAGATGTCTTATATTTGGCGGAAAAGGAATATTTAACTATGATCAAATCGTGAAAGATCATGAATTACCGGTTGAATTTACATTTCAATGCCCGAATAGATTTACTTGCGAAAAAATCACTGAGCATAGGATGAAAAAAATAGAACATCTAAAAGAGATTTCAGGCCTGGGGAATTTACTTGATAAGAGTCTGGACAATTTCCAAACTAATGAAAGCTGGCAACAATATTGCAAAGATGTAGTTCAAAGCTATTTGAACGATTCCAAACTAGCTATAAAAAATCATGAACCATTACCTTGGTTGCTGTTTATGGGCAAAACTGGCACTGGTAAGACTCATTTATGTTCAATCGCTGCGAATGGATTAATGGACTTAGGCATGCGCGTTACCTATATGACTTATCCGTCGTTAGTGAGAGATATTAAGATGTTTAACGCGGATGGATTAGTTGATAAAGCTAAACATACAGATGTGTTGTTTTTAGATGATTTGTTTAAATTTGAGGATGCAAAGTGTAATCTTGAGTTGTTTGAAATTCTTGATTATCGATACAAGGAAGATAAATGTACCATCATCTCAACTGAGAAAAAAGAAGCTGAACTTATGGCGTTGGATGAAGCAATGTTTGGTCGAATTGCGGAAAAGGCTAGCTTATCTAAGTACTGCACAGAAATCGCTGATAAAGACAATGATCGAAACTATCGCTTAAAATAGTGGATTCGAATAATAAGTGATAGACAATGCTAATAAAGTGGATGAAGTGATAAGTACATACGCATCCACTTTATATAGATGTTGTGTAAATATTCTGCATTGAACACAAGTTCAATATTTGTTGGATTGGATAAAAAGAAAAAGGAGATAATTAATATGGATAATAAAACCAATAACATCAAAACTCAGTCAATTCGTATGAGAGAACTCGATAAACAGTGTTTTGATGACATAAAAAAAGAAAAGAAAATGAGTGCTGAAGAAGTGATGACAATGCTGATGGATAAATATAGAAATGATGAGTTTGTATCTCAACATTCGCAACACGAGAAATGTATTGGTGATTTTGAGCGTTACACCAATGCTGTTCGTGGTATCTTTCAAGGATTGATTTCTGAATGTGAAAATCAAGAACAACTGATTAGAACTGAAGTTGAGAATGAAATTAAGGCGAAAGAAAAGATGATTTTTGAACTCAACAATAAGGTTTTCAAGCTTGAATCGGATATGAAAGATAAGGATGTATTGATTTCAAAATCACAAAAAGAGGTTGATGATTTAAACGAAGAAAACACTTTATTGAGAAAAAACAATGAATCTCTTCAAGAAAACTTAGACAATGTGGAATCATTCAAAGAATTGTTTCTTGGGGAAAAAGAAAGAAACTCAGTTCTTACAAAGCAAAATTTGGAAGAAATCAATAAGTTAAATGAAGATAAGGCTGCTATAAGTGTACATCTAGAAGAAGTTGAGCACAGTAAATTGATTTTGATCGACACGCTAAACAAGACACAACAATCACTTGACGATAGTGTTGTTGAAATTGATCAACTAAAAGAAGAGAATCAGTCTTTGTATGAAAGAGTTCGAGAACTTGAAAAAGCATTGGATGAAAACCAAGGCAAAGTAATTCCGGTTGTTAAAGTGGTTAATAGAAAATACAGAAAATTACGCCGTAATTTAGTGTAATTCTTATGTTTGGGGAATAGAAAATGAAAGATGCGGAATATCCAATTTGGAGAAAGTATGCTCTAACCGTACAGGAAGCGGCTATCTATTTCGGCATTGGTGAGAAGAGGATTCGACAAATCATTGAAGATAATCCGTATGAATCCTTTATTTTGGAAGTAGGGTCGCATGTAAAGATTAAGCGTGTACTTTTCGAAAAATATTTAGATGACACAAATTCGATTTGAATGAGTGGAAAAAAGGCCGTAGGTACGCTAATATATGGGTGTCAACGGTCTTTCTTATATATATGATAGGGGGAAAATAAATATGCAAGAAAGACGTTATGATAACAAGGGAAGATTGCTTCATACAGGCGAAGTACAGATGTCAGATGGTAGATATCGTTATAAGTATAAAGATGTAGATGGAAAGATGAAGGTTATCTATAGTTTACGTTTATGTCAAAAAGATAGAGCTCCACGTGGTAAGAAAAAAGGTATTTCACTTCGCGAGATGGAAAAAAAGATCCAATTTGAGATGATGCAAGGCATCAATACTGACGGAATGAGTATCACGGTGTTAGAGCTAGTTGAAAAGTATATTTCTACGAAGTTAAATGTTCGAATCAATACAAAAGCTGGATATCAAACTGTGGTGAATATTCTAAAAAAAGATCGTTTTGGCCAGATGAAAATTAGTGATGTTAAAATATCGGATGCGAAGTGTTGGTTGATCAAACTTCAAAAAAAGGATGGTCGTAGCTATAGTTCAATCACTAGTATTCGTGGTGTATTAAGACCAGCTTTTCAAATGGCACATGACGATGATTTGATTCGTAAGAATCCATTTAACTTCCAATTGGTAGATGTAATTTATAACGATTCAGTGACTCGTGAAGCAATTACTCGAGATGAAGAGAGACGATTTTTGAAATTTGTGAAAGAAGATAAGCACTTTAGTGAGTTTTATGATGGCTTTTATATCTTGTTCAATACAGGTATGCGTATATCTGAGTTTTGTGGTCTAACACTAGATGATGTAGACTTTAAAAATCATACGATCAACATCAACAAGCAGTTGATGAAAAAGAATCGTGAATACTATATTCAAGAAACAAAGACAGAAGCGGGTACGCGTATCATTCCTATGACAAGCGATGTGGAAAGTTGTTTTAAACGAATGATTCAAAATAGACCTAATTTTAAAAGAAAAGAACCATCAGTTGATGGTGTATCTGGCTTTTTAGCTTTTGATAGAAATGGCAGTATTCTATATTCACTACATTGGAATAAGCATATGCATTATGCGGTCGAAAAGTATAACAGCATCTACAAGAAGGAATTGCCTAATATTACACCACATGTTTGTCGACACACGTATTGTAGTAAGATGGCAAAGGCTGGTATGAATCCTAAGACACTTCAGTATCTTATGGGACATTCGGATATCACGGTGACTATGAATACTTATACACACATCAAACTTGAAGATGCTCAAGAAGAATTGTCAAGATTAGGTTGTGAATAAGGCTGGGTTCAAACCATTGGTTTTTATACCTCATTTTATACCAAAACAGGTCCAAACCATGATAAAATATGCCAAAATATGCCAAGTTACGAAAAAAGTCTAAAAGTCAATAAGTGCTTTATATAAAGGGAAAGTGCTATAAATAAAGGAGAATTTGAAGATGGTAAAAATTATGTTTATATGCCACGGCAACATCTGCCGTAGTGTTAGTGCTGAGTATATTATGAAAGATTTGGCAAAGAAAAATGGAGTCGAACTATATGTTTCTAGTGCAGCTACAAGTCGTGAAGAAATTGGTAATGATATCTATCCTCCGGCTAAGCGTAAACTAAAAGAAAAGGGGATTCCATTTTCTAGACATTATGCAAGACAAGCTACAATGAGTGATTATTTGTCGTATGATTATTTAATTTGTATGGATGAAAATAATATGCGTAATCTAAATCGTATGTTCAATAATGATCCTGATCACAAGATTTATAAATTATTATCAAGAGATGTTTCGGATCCTTGGTATAGTAATGATTTTGAAAAAGCTTATAATGATATTAATGAGGGTTGTAAAGCCTGGTTGGAGAAATTATCATGAAACAGAATCTACATACGCACTCCATCTTTTGTGATGGAAAAGATACGATTGAAGAAATGACTTTAGAAGCCATCTCAAAGGGCTTTGACATTCTTGGGTTTTCAGGTCATGGATATTTGGACGTGGATACAAGTTCTATGCGAGATACTTCAGGATATATTTCAGAGGTTGAGAGAATTAAATTGAAATATTCTTCATCTATTCAAATCCATTTAGGCATTGAAGAAGATATGTTAGGAAGAATTGCTGAAAAAGCTCCATTTGAATACGTGATTGGAAGTAAACACTTTTTAGGTGAGACTGCTGTGGATTATTCAAAGCCTGTATTTGATTCTTTATTTGAATCCTATTCTGGTGACTATAAAAAGATGTGTAAAGACTACTATTCAGACTTATCGGATATGTATGATTGGCAAGAAGTGGATATCATTGGACATTTGGATTTGATTACCAAATATAATGAGGACGAGTCTTATTTTCAATTTAATGATAAAGACTATATGAATATTGTTTGCGATTGCATTGACCGATTGTTGATCAACGATAAGATTTTTGAAGTGAATACAGGAGCTATCGCCAGAGGCTATCGTAAAACACCATATCCATCTAAGAATATATTGGAATATTTATACGCAAAGAATGCGCGTATTTGTCTAAGCAGTGATTGTCATGATAAGAACTATTTGGATTGTGCTTTTGAATCTAGCTTAGACTTGATTCAATCTTGTGGATTTAAAGAACTACAGATATTAACCAATGATGGTTTTGTACCAGTTAAAATTAAATAGAGTAGACAGTGAAGGTGTTCTTGTGATAATCAATTAGACCTTCACTTTTCATTTTGGAAAGCTCTTTTGATAAGGCACTTCGTTCTACGTTTAAATAGTCAGCCATCTGTTGACGATCAAGCGGAATCTTAAAGGTAGAATTTTGTGTTTCTAGTTTCATAAACGATAAGTATGACAACACTTTATTGCGAATGGTTTTGTTGGAAATATGGAATATGTGTTGTGACAACATCTTGTTTTTATTTGAAAGTATTTGAATCATTTGATTCTTTAATTCTGGGGATTTTTCTAAGGCTTGAACATCTAAAAATTGAATCGTACAATCCTCGATGGCTCTTACATATACATACATAGGTGTTTTGGTTAGGGCATAGCTTTCCGCAAACATTTGATTGGGACCTATACGTGACAATAGGGAAACATTGCCTAAAAAGTCTACAGTTTCTATGACAACACTTCCTTCTTTGACAATGCCAATGGCTTGAGGAATATCTTCTATATGATAAATAATTTCATTTTTCTTGTATTTTTTTAATTGTAAATCCATAAATATCTCCCTTTCGTGGTTTAAACAACATAAATTTAATGTATTATACACTAAAATAAGTTCATAAGAAATGAGGATGATTCTATGTTAAGAAAAATAATTCAAATTGATGAAGATAAATGTACAGGATGCGGTATCTGTGTGGATGCCTGTCATGAAGGAGCCATTGGCTTAGTGAATGGAAAAGCGAAATTAATGCGTGATGATTATTGTGATGGACTAGGGGATTGTTTACCAACATGTCCTACAGGTGCTATTTCATTTATTGAAAAAGATACTCTAGCTTATGATGAAGAGGCTGTAAAAAAGAATATGGAAAAGCGCATGCAAGAATCGGGCACCATGCATTCAGGATGTCCTGGGTCTATGATGCATACACTGAATCCAGTTGTATCAAGTCCATCGATTGATGTATCAAGTCAACTAACATCTTGGCCTGTTCAAATTAAGCTAGCACCTATCAACGCACCATTCTTTCAACATGCTAAGCTTTTAATAGCTGCGGATTGTACTGCTTATGCCTATGCCAATTTCCATCAGGAATTTATGAAAAATAAAGTGACTCTAATAGGATGTCCAAAACTTGATGGTGTGGATTATTCAGAAAAGCTTTGTGATATTATTCGTATGAATTCGATTGAAAGTGTAACCATTGTTCGTATGGAAGTACCTTGTTGTGGTGGTCTTGAAAATGCGGTTAAGAAAGCTTTGCAGGAAAGTAAAAAGTTCATTCCTTGGCAAGTCGTCACAATTTCAATTGATGGAAAAATTTTAGATTAAACCTTAAAAAAGTGCAGTTAACGTTACAGATACTGCACTTTTGTCATTTTCTGACACGTTAAACAAAAAAGTATCACCGTAGCGATACTTTAATGATTAGTCCTTTGTGATTTCTTTATAGCTAGCTAGACCATAAGCACTATCTGCAAATGTACCTGCATTGACAATAGCTTGTTCCATTGCTTTTACGGCCATGATTCCAACTAGATCTTGTTCTGCAGGAACTTTATTCGATGTCATCGCAAAAATAGTATCTCCATCACTTGAAGTGTGGACTGGACGGATACATCTTGCATATCCATTATGCGCCATACTCGCAATCTTATTCATTTGTGCTTTATTTAAATCCGCATTTGTGATGATACAACCAATTGTCGTATTCATACCACAAGAATTGATCATCTTTTCAGCTGCCTTTAAGATTTCATCTTCACTAAACAATCTTGTGTTTGTATTTTTATCGTAGATACCTGCAATTGGTTTGTCTGAATTAGGATAGAAAATATCACCACACGCATTCACAGCTACAATAGCTCCTACTTTTAATGGACCCATTTGTAGGGCTGAAAATCCAAGTCCTGCCTTCATCGCATATTGAGGGCCAAAGAATTTACCAACACTAGCCCCTGTTCCTGCGCCTACATTTCCTTGTTTTGGATCATTTTTTTCAGCTTCCATACAAGCATCATAACCCATTTGTTTGTTTGGATACGCTTTAGAATTACCTACACCACAATCAAATAGACAAGCTTCACATACGATTGGAATATAGATATTTTTCATGTCAAAACCAATTTCGTGTTCGCTCAAATATTGCATAACACCACTACTTGATTCTAAACCAAAAGCACTACCACCTGATAATGTAACCGCATGAATCTTTTGAACCATGTTCTTTGGATTTAATAAATCTGTTTCACGAGTGGCTGGACCACCACCACGTACATCTACACCAGCTGTGGCTCCTTCTTTACATAAGATGACTGTACAGCCAGTCGCATTTTCTATATCTTGTGCACTACCAATTTGAAATCCTTCGATCTCATTGATTTGAATTGTCTTCATTTTTTGATCTCCTTTAATTCATATAAATCATTTCTACGTACCTTCCAATAAGGCATCCTTTTTCTTACTTTTTCAATGTCGTTTAAATCGATATCTACAACTTTGTATGCTTCTTCTTCACCCAACTCCACTACAACATTGCCAAAACCATCCACAAGAATAGAGTGGCCTCCTGAAGTATAGTTTTTATACGTGTACTTAGCTGGGGCAACCCCACACAAAAAGACTTCATTTTCTAAGGCGCGTGTTTGAGTAAATAGCTTCCAATGTTTCTTTGTAGCCTGCTCATTAAAGGCAGCCGGACAAAATAGAATTTGTGCTCCATTTTGAGCTAGAATCCTAGACACTTCTGGAAAGCGAATGTCGTAACATAATAAAATGCCACATTTTCCCCATGGCGTATCAAAACATTGTAGGTGATTTCCTGGTACAAACACTTCATTTTCGCAATAATCCTGTCGATTATGAAATTCAAAAAGATGTGTTTTATCATACGAACAAACAATGTCGCCATCACAATTTAATATGTAACAGCGATTGTATTTGTCAGCACAAATGGAACCAGCCACAATCCATATCCTATGCGATTTAGCTAGTTTTTTTAAAGCCATCAAACTTTCATCATGACGCAAATACGCTATTTTAAGTGCATCATTATGATAGGGACAATTCCACATTTCACAAAGAACTAAAATATCACAGTCTGGAATATTTTTTAGTTTAGCTATATTTTGTTGGTTATCCATTGAAACAGACATTTGGTACATACAGATCTTCATATAGATTATGATAGGCGAAAAGTGACTACTTTTCAAGGTGTGCAAAGACTAACATGTGTTTATTTACTACTGGTTTGAAATCGTTTACAATGATTTTAGGAGGTTTGTATCATGTATAAAATTATAGAAGTAAAACAAAGTGTATTTGAAGATAATAATAAAGATGCGAACAAATTAAGAGAAGAATGTAAAGATAAAGGTGTGTTCTTATTGAATGTTATGTCAAGTCCTGGAGCAGGGAAGACAACAACTCTATCTAGAACGTTAGAAAGACTAAAAGATACAATGAGAATTGGTATTATGGAAGCGGATATTGATAGTGATGTAGATGCCAAAACCATCAGTGAATATGGCATACGCACGATTCAACTACATACAGGTGGTATGTGTCATTTAGACGCAGATATGACTCGTCAAGGATTGCATGAAATGGGTATGGAAGATTTAGATTTGGCTGTACTTGAAAATGTAGGAAATTTAGTATGTCCTGCTGAATTTGATACGGGATCCACTAAAAATATAGCTATCTTAAGTGTTCCAGAAGGAGATGACAAACCTTTAAAATATCCGTTGATGTTTCAAGTGTGTGATGTGGTTTTAATTAATAAAGTGGATGTATTGCCATACTTTGATTTTGATGTAGAAAAATGTAAAGAGAATATTTTGTATCGTAATCCAAATGCGAAAATTTTTGAGGTGTGCGCAAAAACGGGTGAGGGAATTGATGACTGGTGTAAGTGGCTTGAAAATGAAGTAAAGGCCTGGAAGGAATAATATGACATATCGAGATAATATTGATAAACTGGCAAGGCGTATCACGGATCGTATTCCAGCTAAAGTAAAAAAATTATCCCAAACAGACCCTGAATATGAGTGTTTAAATGAAATCTTAAATGATGAACAATGCGATTTATGTTTGTGTTTTGAAGTGCGTAAACCACTTTCTTTTGAAGAAGTAGTGAAAAGAAGTGGATGGCCAGCGGGAAGAGTAAATCGTGTATTAAATGAAGTATGCGACATTGGAATGATTGAATACAACTGGGAAAATGAGGATCATCATAAACAGTTTGTGCTTCCTCAATTTGTTCCTGGAGCAGCTGAATTTATGGTTATGAATAAAGATCTTGTGGAAGAACATCCAATTGTTGTGGATTTCTTTGAAAAGATGACGCGATTACCACTTGAAAAGGTAACGCCAATGGTTCCACCTGGAGGAGCGGGTATTGGTATGCATGTTATTCCTGTGGAAAAGGCGATTCATGCAAATCAGCAAGCGGTAAGTGTAGAAAAGATTTCGCATTGGTTGAATAAATACGATAAATACGCACTTTCTCCATGTTCATGTAGAAGACAACAACGTGTTAGAGGTGAAGGAACTGGTGATGTTGAAGCGGATGTTTGTATTGCGGTAGGTGATATGGCAGATTATGTTGTACAGACAAACAAGGGTGGACATTATTGTACGTATGAAGAGGTTATTGAGACTTTAGAACGTTGCGAAAGAAAAGGTTATGTTCATCAGATTACCAATATTGATGGAGAAGATAAGATTTTTGCGATATGTAACTGTGCACATGGCGTATGTAATGCATTAAGAACGAGTCAATTGTTTAATACCCCAAATATGTCGGCAAGTGCTTATAGGGCTCATGTGGATAGTGAAAAGTGTGTTGCGTGTGGAAAGTGTGTGGAAATTTGTCCTGTAGGAGCGGCAAAATTGGGTCAAAAACTTTGTACAAAAGCTGGACCTGTATCGTATCCTAAACAGGAACTTCCTGATGATGTAAAGTGGGGCCCTGAAAAGTGGAACTGGAATTTTAGAGATACAGCTAAAGTCAACTGTTATGAAACTGGAACATCACCTTGTAAGAGTGCATGCCCTGCACATTTACCGGTTCAAGGCTATATTAAGATGGCGAAAGAAGGTCGCTATTTGGATGCATTAAAGTTAATTAAAGACTTTAATCCATTTCCAGCCGTATGTGGAGCTATTTGTAATAGAAGGTGTGAACAACAGTGTACGCGTGGATTGATTGATGAGCCTTTGGCTATTGATGAAATCAAGAAGTTTATTGCCGAACAAGAACTTTATGAAGATAAGCGTTATATTCCTTTATGTGAAAATGTCGAAGGAAAATTTTTCACAAATAAGATGGCCATTATTGGTGCAGGTCCTGCTGGTATGAGTGCCGCTTATTATTTAAGAATAATGGGCTATCCTGTCACAATATTCGAAAAGGAAGAAAAACCAGGCGGTATGTTGGCATATGGTATTCCTTCTTTTAGATTAGAGAAGTCTGTGATTGAAGCTGAAATTGAAGTGTTAAAAGCTATGGGTATTGAGTTCAAGTGTGGCATAGAAGTAGGTAAAGACATTTCGTTGGATGATTTAAGAAATGAGGGATATGAAGCATTCTATGTGGCTATTGGTGCTCAAGGATCAAGAAAATTAAATATTCCAGGAGAAGATAATGCGATGGTTGAATCTGGAATTGATTTCTTGCGAAAAGTGAATAAAGTAGAAGATCCTAATCTAATTTCTGGCGATGTGGTTGTCGTTGGTGGTGGAAATGTTGCGATAGATGTAGCTCGTGCCGCTTTAAGAAGTGGGGCTGAAAAGGTACATTTATATTCTTTGGAACAAGAAGCTGAAATGCCGGCAAGTTTTGAGGAAGTACAAGAGGCAAAAGAAGAGGGAATTCTTCTTCATTGTGGATGGGGTCCAAAGGAAATCTTAGAAGATTCAATTGTATTTAAACAATGTGTAAGTGTAAAGGATAAAACAGGAAGATTTAATCCAAGCTATGATGAAAGTGTTTTGGAAACTATACAATGTAGTCATGTATTACTTTCAATTGGACAAAGTATTATTCCAATTCAAGGATTGGATGTAGAAGTAAATACAAATGGAACAATCAAAGCAGATGGTACAACACTTCAAACATCTGTTGAAGATGTATTTGTGGGCGGTGATGTGTATACAGGTCCAAAATTTGCGATTGATGCGATTAGTCATGGTAAAGAAGCAGCTGAATCTATGCATCGTTTTGTTCATAAGGGGCATTCTCTAACAATTGGAAGAGACTTACATTTATTTAATGAATTTGATAAGAATAACGCATTGATTGATATTGATTTTGATCATGCCAAACGACAGATACCTGGTATTAAAAAGGGGTTGGGTGAAAAATCCTTTAGAGATTTACGTTCAACATTTACAGAAGAACAAGTTAAGATTGAAGCCAATCGATGTCTTGGATGTGGTGCAAGTATTGTGGATACCAATAAGTGCATTGGTTGTGGTTTGTGTACGACAAAATGCGAATTTGATGCGATCCACTTAACGCGTGATATCAAAGATGGCGCAAGAATGGTTAAGGCGGAAGATAAGATGAAAGCTATCTTGCCGTATGCAGCTAAACGCCAAATCAAGATTATTCACAATAAGAAGAAATAGTATGCATGAATTAGGAATTGTTGTACATATTTCAAAAACATTGGAAGAACTTGCACAAGAAAATAATATTACAGATATTCGTAGAGTGACTTTGCAGATAGGAAAAGTAAGCGGAATTGTTCCTGAGTATTTAGTGGATTGTTGGAAATATTATAAGAAAAAAGTTCCTTTAATTGAAAACTCAACACTAGAATATGAATGGATTGAAGCCATTACGATTTGCGATGAATGTGAAAAAACATATGATACGATTCAATATGGAAGAGAGTGTCCATATTGTAAGAGTGAACATACAGTTCTTTTTCAAGGTAATGAGTGTCTCATTAAGGAGATTGAAGCCGAATAAGCGTCGAAAGGCGCTTTTTTTTGCTTTTTTTAGAAAAAGTCTTTTTTTTTTGCGTATATGAGTATGTAGGAAATGCCTACTAGAATTGAGGTGCTCATGCGTAGTGCAAATTTATTAAATGATTTCGCCTTCAAGTATGTTTTTGGCGAAGATTGTAAAGAGGCTAATGATGCCTTAAAATCATTACTTACGGTATTTTTAGAAAGGAAAGTCCATCATGTGGATGTTAAAAATTCAGATATGGTAAAAGACTATAGTAAAATGAAGAATTCAAGGTTGAATTAGATAATCAAACGACGGTGGATTTAGAAATGCAGTTAAGACAAACTCAAGATCATCTGCCGATTCGCTTTAGTTATTATTTGGCTAGACTTCATAGTTCTCAAGAATTGGAAGGAAAATATTATGGAGAGTTAAAGGAAACAATTGTCTTAGTGTTCTTTAATGTGAATTTAATTGATAATAATAGAATGTGTAACACATTCACATTGAAAAATGAGGATGGCTTATCTTTTGTGAAAGAAACAGAAGATCGTATGAAGATACGAACGGTTGAAATGGCAAAGTTGGATGTAAACAAGCCGCTTAAAGAAATGAATGAACAGGAAAAGATGATTTATTACTTTTTGAATTGCCACAAGGGAATGGATGATAGTAAAATTAAGGTCATGATAGAAAGTGATGGGGTGATTCAAATGTTAGAGAAGCGTGTAGAAACCATATCGGATGATGGTTGGAAAAAATAATAGAAGATTTTAGAAAACTACATGAAAATGAAGAGCGAATGGAACGACAACTTGAACTTGAAGAGGCTCATAAAGCACAAGAAGAAGCAAAAAAGGCATTACAAGAAGCGAATAAATTAAGCCAAGAAGCTGACAAGAAAGTAGAAGAAGCAAATAAACAAGTGAAACAAATGGTTCGTAAGATGTATGAAGATGGTTTTAGTCTTGACCAAATTTCTGAATATTGTTCACTAAATGTGGATGAAATTCAGGTGTTGACAAAATCATAAATTTTCTGTTGCATTTAAAAAAATGTTTGTTTATAATAAAGCCATCCTTTGTAAAGGCAATGAAAAGAAGAAGTAGTCGTGGATGCTGCTGATAGTGAGTTCCTGATGGTGGAAATGGAACAGTAAGCACAGGGTGAACGTGTCTTAGAGCTAAGCTTTCGAAGATTGAGGAAGCTTCGGATACTCCCGTTATGAGTTAAGGGCTTGTACATTAGTGCAGGAAATAAGGTGGTACCGCGATTTTATAGTCGTCCTTGTATATTCAAGGACGGCTTTTTTTTATTAGAAGGGAATGGTAGATATGAAAAAAGGATTCAAATTAATTTCGGCATTTTTAGTAAGTTTTATGATCATGATGTCTAGTGTTATGCCTGCATTTGCCGATGAAACAGACACATCAACAACAGGCGATTTATTAGACAAGATTCAAGAAAGAGGAGAATTGATTGTAGGTACATCTCCTGATTTTCCGCCTAATGAATTTATTGACTCAACAAAAACAGGACAAGCGCAATATGTAGGTTCTGATATTGAATTAGCAAAATATATTGCGAAAAAGATGGGTGTTAAATTAACAATCAAAGCCGCAAGTTTTGATACAGTTTTGGCAAATCTTCAAACTGAAGAAATTGATTTAGCAATTACTGGATTGGCTTATACACCAGCACGTGCGCAACAGATGGAAATGTCTATTGGATACAATATGACAGAGGATACTGGTGGGCAGGCTGTTATTATCGCAAAAAAAGATGCAGATAAATATAAGAAGTTAACTGATCTAACTGGCTTAAAGGTGGCTGCTCAACAAGGATCAATCCAGCAGCAATATACAGAAGATCAAATTCCGGACGCAAAACTACAATCCATTTCAAGTATTGATGATGGTGTTGCCCTATTAAAGAATGGTACGGTACAAGCTGTTGCATGCTCTGAAGGTACAGCTGATGAATATATTGAAAAGAACTCTGAACTTGCGAAGTTAGATGAATTATTCAATATTGATCAAGATTATGCAGGTAATCGTGTAGGTGCTCCTTTAGGTGAAAAGAGATTGATGAAAGAAGTCAATAAAATTTTAAAGGAAGTCAATAAAAAAGGTTTATATGAAGAGTGGTATAAAGCGGCTAAGAAACAGAGTAGTGAACAATTTACTTTAACAGCGACTGGATTCTTTGGAACATGTGTTCAAATTGTTCAATATTGCTGGCCACAATTATTAAAAGGTTTAGGAATCACTTTAGGACTTGCTGCTATTACTGTTATTTTTGGTACAATTATTGGTGGATTATTTGCCCTAGTAAAACTATCAAAGAATAAAATCGTACAAGCGATTGCGGGTGTATATGTAGAATTGATTCGTGGAACACCACTATTACTACAATTATGGTTGTTCATCAATATTTTCTCTTATTTGACAAATGGAAATATGCCAATGATCGTTAGTGTGATTATTGCCCTTGTCATTAATTCAAGTGCATATGTGGCTGAAATTATTCGTTCAGGTATTCAATCTGTGGATAAAGGGCAAAGAGAAGCGGCTAAATCACTTGGTATGTCAAATGTACATATGATGACTAAAATCATTATTCCTCAAGCTATCAAGAATATCTTGCCTGCCTTAGGTAATGAATTCGTTATGATGATCAAGGAAACATCTTTGGCAAGTACATTCTATATTGGAGAATTAATGACTGTTAACAGTGTTATTAAATCGGCTACTTATAAATCCATTGAACCATTAGTAATTGTTGGTTTGATCTACTTTATTGTTACATATTCATTATCAAAATTAATTAAATATATGGAAGGGAAGTTGAGTGTCAGTGACTAAGGAACTAATTGTTGTAAAAGACTTACATAAAAATTTTGGAGATCTTGAAGTATTAAAAGGAATTGATCAAACAATCCATCAAGGAGAAGTTGTTAGTATTATTGGACCTAGTGGTTCAGGAAAATCTACTTTCTTACGTTGTCTTAACTTATTAGAAAAACCATCTAGTGGACAAATTATTTTCGAAGGTATAGATATTGCAGCTGAAAATGTTGATATTGATACACATCGTAAAAAGATTGGAATGATCTTCCAACACTTTAATGTATTTCCACATTTAACAGTTTTAGAAAATATTACCATCACACCAATTCTAGAACTTAAAACACCAAAGGCCCAAGCTGAAAAAGAAGCAATTGAATTGCTTAAAAAAGTAGGCTTGGAAGATAAGAAGGATGAATATCCAAGAAAATTATCTGGTGGACAAAAACAGCGTCTAGCTATTGTTCGTGCTCTAGCTATGCATCCAGATGTAATTTTATGTGACGAACCAACAAGTGCATTAGATCCAGAAATGGTAAAAGGTGTACTAGAAGTCATTAAAGAATTGGCAGATCAAGGAATGACAATTGTGATCGTAACACACGAAATGGGATTTGCTCGTGAAACAAGTGATCGCGTATTATTTATGGATGAAGGTATTATTCAAGAACAAGGAACTCCAGAAGATATCTTTGAACATCCACAAAATCCAAGAACTATCAAATTTTTATCGCAAGTACTATAAGCTTGGGCACATGCTCAAGCTTTTCTGTACGACAGGCAGTCGTGCTTATAGTTGATAATCAATCACCGATTATCAACTGTTTTATTTTAGAGACAATAAAGTACAAGATACTCGTAACACTATACAAAAGTCATTGAAGTAAAACAGTCCCAACAAGGTTGAAATATTTTGTCTACTAAGGATATAGCCAAGTAGTAAGCCATACTCAATGCATCCTCGTGAGGGAGTGTGTGAAGGGAGTTAAAGCGAGAACTCAGGCACCAATCTATCAATGCACATGTGGCGTTCAGTATTGATGATGCTGCGGAAAAAAGCAGAAATCCTATGAATAGATACCAATGACTATATCGATATCTGTTAATACTGGATGTGAAAGCAGGAAGCATGAGTTCAAGGGAAGGCACAGATGATCCTGTGAGGTCTCCGTATTTAATGGACTACCATCTATAAGCGTAGCGAAGTGACGGATAGTGTACGGAGAAGTCAGAGTTACTAATAGTAGCGAAGAAGTTATAGAAATATAATGGAGCGAAGTGGTAACACCTTGTGAGCTTTGAGTAGATGTAGTTGTGTAAGTGCAAATTTTAAGAATATTCGTATTAACCTTAAAAGATATTACATGACAGTGGAAAGGAGATAAGAAAAGACATTATGAATGAACCATTAAAATTCAAATTATTTAGTGTGTATGGAAAAATACTACACAAAGATGTTCTTACAGAAGCTTTTCGTAAAGTGAAGAGCCGGTATTGATAAAGTCAGTATCAAAGTGTTTGAGGAAAATTTAGATGAAAACATAGAGTTGATTTTGAATGAACTTCGAACAAAGACGTACAAGCCTTCTCCAGTAAGACGAAAGTATATACCGAATAAAAATGGAAAGTTAAGACCTTTAGGAATACCAACTATTAAAGACAGGGTCGTGCAACAAGCACTGGTCACTAAACTTGAGCCCTTCTTTGAAGAAAACGTATTTCACGACAATTCCTGTGGATTCAGACCTAACAGAGATGTTAAGTTAGCCATCAAGAAAATTGTGTCTAGATTAGAAAGTGGATATCTATATATCTATGATTTTGATATAAAAGGTTACTTCGACAATATACCTCACAAGAAACTTATGAAAGTTATCAACAAGTATGTGTCAGATGGAACAGTACTAGACATGATTTGGAAAACACTTAAAGCAGGGTACATGGAAGATGAAATACGATATGAAAACGCAAGTGGCACACAACAAGGTGGAGTTATTTCTCCACTATTGGCGAACATCTATTTGAATGAACTTGACTGGGAACTAACAAAAGCAAATCTTGAATTCGTGAGGTATGCTGACGATTCGATAGTCATGTGTCAAACAAAGGAAGATTTGGAAAAAGCCAAAGTCATAGTTCATGAAACGTTACAACGTCTAGGCCTTGAATTGGCAGAAGATAAAAGTGATGATATTGATTTTCACGAGAAAGACTTTGATTTCCTAGGTTTTACGTTCAACCATTTAAAAATGTCTAAAAATAGACATGTCTATTACACGTTTGGACCATCCGTAAAATCGTTAAAGAAGTTTAAGAGTGATATTAAATCTGTCACCAAGAAGAGTTGTACATACTCCTTTGAGAAGTGGACAGAGATTTTAAACCCAGTCATAAGAGGTAAGTTTAATTACTTCCTTATTCCTTTTCAAGTTGCACGAAAAATCAGACTGTTACTTAACGAACGCGGGTGAGTTATGCATGGCATACCTGCTCTTGATATAACCAAATTAGATGGTTATGTGTGTCAAAGACTACGAGTAAGTTTCTCATGCCGCGGAAAGAAACATGGTGGACAAGCACAAGGTAAATTATTAACTGTCAAATATGATAACAAGTTTTTCATAAAATGTATGGGTCTAGTTACGGGTGCGTATATGAAGGCTCAAATAGTTTTCCCTGGAATTAACATTGATGATTTTATTTTATTGATGGATTCCAATAAAAAGAAAAGTACCTCTTCTCAGAGTAAAAAGAGGTTCTTTCAGTATGTATACACTAAATAAGTCGAATCACAACATTTAAGTCTTTTCTAAAATGTAACTCACATTGGTAAGCCGTATGCCTTAATAGGGCACGTATGGTTTGATAAGGGGTGGCAGAATTTAAACTCTGCCGCCTACTTTCTTATGGTATAATTTAATAAATTGGAGGAAATTGATATGAATTCAGAATGGTCATTAGACATATTGTACAAGGGATTTGATGATCCTAAATTTAGTGAAGATCTAACATCTTTTGAAAAGAAGGCAAAAGAATTGGATGAACTTTCAAAGACTTTAAGTCATGAAAATGAAAAGAAAGATCTTCTTCAAATTGTTAAAGTATTAGAAGAGTTTGAATTATTAGAAAAACATTTGAGTTGCTTTGGATCTTTGAGTCAATCCACAAATACGGCAAATGCGAAAGCAGCAGCAGCCATTGATAAAGTAGCTACTATCGCAAGTACAGCCAGTAAGGCTATGGCAGTATTCTCTCGCTATATTGCGGATATGAAGGATTTAAATAGCTATTTAGATTGTCCAGAACTTTGTGAATACAAATATTTTTTAAATGATATTCACGAAAGCGGAAAATATTTGTTAAGTGAAGACGTAGAAGAGGCACTTGCCAAAATGAATATTTCTGCAGGTTCTGCTTGGGAGAAGCAACAAAGTCTACTCACAAGTTCATTGGAAGTAGAATATGATGGTAAAAAGTTACCTTTGGCATCGGTTCGTAATCTAGCGTATGATGCAGATAAAGAAGTTCGTAAAGCTGCCTATGAAGCTGAACTTAAAAGTTATGCACCTATTGCGGATGCAGTAAGTTTTTCTTTAAACAACATTAAACTACAAGTGATTACCGAAGCTAAAATGCGTGGCTATACAAGTCCAATGGATATGACGCTACACCAGTCTCATGTATCCCAAAAAACATTAGATGCACTTCTTAGTGCAATGCAGAAATACTTGCCAGTATTCCATAAGTATTTGAAAAGAAAAGCTGAAATGTTAGGGTATGAAAATGGCCTTCCATGGTATGAATTATTTGCGCCAATTGGAAAATCAGCTACGACAAGTTTTACTCCAGAAACTACAAAAGAATATTTGGTTAATCATTTTAGACCATTTTCTGATGACTTGGCCGATATGATGGAAGAAGCTTTTGACAATAACTGGATTGATTTTTATCCACATAAAGGAAAAGTTGGTGGAGCTTTCTGCTGCAATATGCCGTTTGTGAAACAATCACGCGTATTAACTAATTTTGATGGAGGACTTGGTGACGTAGTTACTTTGGCTCATGAACTTGGACATGCATATCATGGATTAAACATTGAAAGTCATAGACCATTAAATTGGGAGTATTCTATGCCAGTTGCAGAAACGGCAAGCACATTCAATGAAAATATCATTATGAATGCAGTGATTGATGAAACAGAGGATAAAGAAGTTAAACTAGGTTTGATTGAAAATCAGCTTCAAGACTTATGTCAGATCATCTGTGATATTTATTCTCGTTACTTATTTGAAAAAGCCGTATTTGACAGAAGAAGTGATGAGTTCTTATTCAAGGATCAGTTGAATGAAATTATGTTGGACGCACAAAAACAAGCTTATGGCGATGGACTTGATCCAAATTGTTTACATCCATATATGTGGGTTTGTAAATCACACTACTATTCTTCAGATCTAAGTTATTATAACTGGCCATATGCTTTTGGTGGATTGTTTGCGCGAGGCTTAGTTGTGAAATATCAAGAGATGGGTAAAGAAAAATTCGTTCCTAAATACAAAGAGATGTTACACACAACAACGGTTGCATCGGTAGAAGATACAGCTAAAGTATTGGGTGTTGATTTAACGGATGAAGCTTTCTGGATTTCTGCATTAGAAACCGCAAAATCAAGAATTGAAGAATTTATCGAATTGTCGAAATAATTACTTGGAAACAAGCAATTATTTCTGCAAAAGTTTACAAATGATGATATAATCTATTGCGTTCGAATTTTTTCAAGGAGAGATTTAATGAGTACAGAAATGTTGATGAAAAATAGAGAACGTTTTATTAAAAACGTAAACAGTAATGAGAATGGTGCAGCCGCCCTTTCTTTAAGATTATTTTGTTACGCTAGATTTATGGCAGTAAAAAACCCGTATGCAGAAACGCATGACTGGGTATATGAAAACGAATTGACAAGTGTCCAAGCCAATCAATATGTATTCCGCTTACTGGATGGAAGTACAGAAAGACCATCTATGGATATGTTGATTCGTAAATTAAAAAGTGTTCGTTTGGTTCGTGATAGTGAAATGAATGGTAGAAAAATTTATGTTATCAAGTTCACGGATATCGAAATGGAAGAATTGATGAACAAGAGCATTATTGATAAGCCAAGCGAAAAGTTATTAAAAGAAAAGAAGTTTTCTGTAAAGAAAGAAAGAGAAGAAGTAGTAAATTCATCTTGGAAGGACATCTTTTTGAAAAATAGTAAAGGTGAGAACTTACAGATGTTACGTTTCTGGTTCTATATTCAATATAATGCTGAAAAGAATGGCAAGAAATATGTTTCTAGAAGCCTAGCGTTAAGTGAAAGTGCAATTGAATATGTGTATAGGGGTATCCCTAAAAGAATGGAAGTTTTGCAGGATTTATTTGCACAAATGAAACAGATGAAGCTGGTTAAAGAAGATGTAGTTAAAAACGAAATAGTAGTTCGTCCAGCTAAACTAGAAGGCTTAGAAATCAAAAATTATATTAAGGATAAGCCTGTTGATTTAATGAGCTTTAATTACACGAATGTATAAGAAAACGACGAGATTTAGTTCTCGTCATTTTTATATATTTTATAATTGTTTTTGCCTGTTCGTTTTGTTTGATACAAGGCTTGATTGGCATGGCGATACAGTTCCATAAAGGTTGTTCCATTAGGGGCAAAGGCAATTCCAATGCTGATTGATAATTTGAAATCTTTTAATTCTTCAATCTTTAATTCATTGACTTTTTGAAGTAGAGACTGAATTCTAGATTCAGCAATATTTTCATCTTGAATTAGAATAATAAATTCATCTCCTCCAATTCTTCCAACAATATCACTCTGTCTAAAATGATTCTTAAAGAGTAAGTCCAAGTTTTCTAAGACTTTATCACCTATCGCATGACCATAATTATCATTAACGGATTTAAGGGCATCTACATCAAGAATCAAGAAACAACAATGTTCTTTATTATTTAGTTTTTGATCAATGAGTTTTTGCGTTGTTTCCTTATTGAAAATGGAAGTTAATGGATCAATTTCAGATAAATGAATCAAATACTTATTTTCTCTTGAACTTGAATGAGCTAAATACACTATAAGACTCAATACGATCAATCCTAAAAATGTTGCCAATAAAGTTTCATAGTGAATAATAAATGTATATGATTCTTGAGCTGCATGAACCGGTACGATATAGCTGACCATCCAATCATTGATTTTTAGCGGGGAATAAGCTAAATATAAAGATTCTTTCTTTTTTGTTTGAGTTAAGATAAGATCTGATTTTTGTTTCTTAAAATCGGTTTTGATTTTCTTTTGATTACAGACATTAAATAAATTATCGACTATATTTAGCTTATGCTTTTTTTCATACTGTTTATCTTTAGTGATTAGATTTCCATCTTGATCGACAATAAAACTTTTTCCTTGTTCCTCAAACAGATCATCAAACAACATATTGCTAGTTTTATGACATTGTAAGAACCGCCTACTACACCAATGACTTGTCTAACTCTAAAGATGGGCACGCATAAAATAACACGTGTTTTTTGATCAACACTACTTTCTAATGGATCTGAAAGAGATTGATTGCCTTGCATAGATTCTTTAAAATATCGACGATGAGCTACATTTTTTATGACTTCATTATCATACAGAGCATTTCCATTTGGATCGATGATTGCTGTTCGATTTAAATCTGTATTATTCATAAAGTCTTGAATTAAAGAAACATTATCCTCTGAAAATAAATCTTGAGATTTAGGTAGTTCTTGTGTAAGTACATTTAAATAGGAATAGTTGATATTTAATATTGTATTTAAATGCTCACTTCGCCTTACAACATGATAATCGGAGTTTTTCTAGAATTATTTTCAACCGTAATTGAAATGCCGTTAAAGAAGATCACGATTCCCATAATCAAAGTCAAAATGAAAGTGATAATTGCGACAATATAGTTCGTAATGAATTTTTTTCTTGGAAAATAAGGATCTTTCATATGGGAACTTCTTCTTCTAATTATATCAAGAATTATGTTAAAAGAGTATTAAATTATATACAACTAACTATTCTTTGTGAAATCTATCACATTTTCGTGTATTATATAAGGTATAAAGAAAATTGCTCCCAACATTAAGAGAATTCTGCGTGAAAGGTGCTTATAAGAAATTTGTAAGTAGAACTATTGCTATGCTCTTTTTGTGTGTGGAGTATGGCTTTTTTTCTTTAAGAAGGAGATGAATATGGAAACACGTGTTGCCGTGATGGGAATTATTGTAGAAGATACAAATGCAGTGAATCTATTGAATGAAATTCTTCATGAATATAGTGAATATATTATTGGAAGAATGGGAATACCTTACAAACAAAAACATATAAGCGTAATTTCAATTGCGTTAGATGCCCCACAAAATACAATTGCTGCTTTGGCAGGTAAATTAGGAAATATACAAGGAATTAGTGTGAAAACAGCCTATTCCAATGTGATTAGCCATGATTGAAGCATATCGATTGATTGATAAACTTGAAAGAGAACACTCTTTAAGTTTATTAGAATATAAAACTTTAATTGAAGCTGAAAATGATGCTTTACGCCTATATGCTGCTAATAAAGCGAAAGAACAAGCTACGTTAATATATGGGAATTCAGTTTATGTACGTGGACTTATTGAAGTGGGAAATTATTGTCGCAACGACTGCTTCTATTGTGGGATTCGCAAGTCCAATTTAAATTGTGATCGCTATATATTAGCCGAAGAAGATATTCTGCATTGCTGCAAAGAAGGTTATGAACTTGGTTTTCGCACTTTTGTTTTGCAAGGTGGCGAAGGAATTTATAAAAAGGATTTTGTCACAAATGTAGTTCAAAAGATTCGTAGTGAATATCCAGATTGTGCGATTACCCTTTCTTTAGGTGAAGAAGATAGAGATACATTTAAGGCTTGGTTTGATGCGGGAGCCAATCGTTATTTATTAAGACATGAAACGGCAAGTAAAAATCATTATGCAAAGCTGCATCCAAAAAATATGTCTTTTGATCATCGTATGCAGTGTTTAAAAGACTTAAAGGAAATTGGATATCAAGTAGGATGTGGCTTCATGATAGGTTCACCTTATCAGACCAGTGAAACTTTGGCGATGGATTTGAAGTTTATTGAAACATTTAAACCTGACATGTGTGGTATTGGTCCTTTTATTTCGCAAAAGGATACACCGTTTAAAGATATGACGTGTGGAACTTTGAATCAAACTTTATTCTTATTGTCTTTGATTCGTTTGATTCAACCAAACATTTTACTTCCTGCTACAACAGCTTTAGGAACGATTGATCCTCAAGGAAGAGAAAAGGGAATTCTTGCGGGAGCCAATGTAGTTATGCCTAATTTATCGCCGGTGAGTGTCAGAAAAAAATATGCATTGTATGATAATAAAATTTGTACAGGCGAAGAGAGTGCAGAATGTAAAGATTGTTTATCAAGGCGTATGGATTCAATAGGATACAAGATCGTAACTGATCGTGGAGATATTAAAAAATAAAAGAGGAGATATAAAAAATGAGTAATTATAACCCAAAATCATTAAAGGCAGAAGAATTTATTAGTCATGAAGAAATTCTTGAAACAATTGAATATGCCGAAAAGAACAAACATAATGTTGAATTGATTGATCAAATTTTAAATAAGGCTCGTCCACAAAAGACAGAGCATGGTGTTCATTGTGAGGGTTTAACACACCGTGAAGCAAGTGTACTTTTAGCTTGTGACATTCCTGAAAAAGTAGAAGAAATGTATAAGCTTGCCAATGAAATTAAACAAGCATTCTATGGTAATCGTATTGTGATGTTTGCTCCATTATATTTATCAAATTATTGTGTAAATGGATGTGTATATTGTCCTTATCACATGAAGAATAAACATATTAAACGTATTAAATTAACACAAGATCAGATTCGTGATGAAGTTATAGCGCTACAAGATATGGGACATAAACGTTTAGCTATTGAAGCAGGCGAAGATCCAGTACACAATTCAATCGAATATATCTTGGATTCTATTAAAACTATTTATTCGATTCAACACAAGAATGGTGCAATTCGCCGTGTCAATGTAAATATTGCGGCTACAACGGTAGAAAACTATCGTAAATTAAAGGAAGCTGGAATAGGAACTTATATCTTATTCCAGGAAACATACAATAAAAAGAGTTATTTAGAGTTGCATCCAACAGGACCTAAACACGATTATGACTATCATACAGAAGCTATGGATAGAGCCATGGAAGGTGGAATTGATGATGTTGGATTGGGTGTATTATTTGGTTTGGAAGGCTACCAATATGAATTTGCCGGCTTAATGATGCATGCAGAACACTTAGAAGCTGTTCACGGTGTAGGTCCACACACAATTAGTGTGCCTCGTGTAAAACATGCAGATGATATTGATCCAGAAGCGTTCGATAATAGTTTGGATGATGAAATCTTTGAAAAGATTGCAGCATGTATCCGTATTGCCGTTCCATATACTGGAATGATTATTTCTACACGTGAATCTCAAGAAGTTCGTGAAAAAATGCTTCACTTAGGTGTATCTCAAATTAGCGGGGCAAGTCGTACATCTGTTGGTGGATATACAGAAGAAGAACGTCCTCATGATTCAGAACAATTTGATGTATCTGACCAAAGAACATTAGATGAAGTTGTGAACTGGCTGATGGAGTTAGGTTACATTCCATCTTTCTGTACGGCATGTTATAGAGAAGGAAGAACAGGAGATCGTTTCATGTCTTTGTGTAAGACAGGGCAAATTCAAAATTGTTGTCATCCTAACGCATTGATGACTTTATGTGAATTTTTAGTGGATTATGCGAGTGAAGATACAAAGAGAATTGGTTTTGAGTTGATTGAAAAAGAATTTAACAAGATTCCAAATGCGAAAGCTCAACAAATTGCTCGTGACAATGTGGATGCGATCAAGTCAAGCAATCGTAGAGATTTCAGGTTCTAATTATGTCTAATTTAAATAGTACGATAAGCGCAAATCGTACACACATTGGATTTTTCGGTTTAAGAAATGCTGGAAAATCCAGTGTAGTCAATGCGATTACCAACCAGAGTATGTCTTTAGTTTCTAATATAAAGGGAACTACGACAGATCCAGTAAAGAAATCAATGGAAATCTTGCCGATTGGACCTGTTGTGATTGTGGATACGCCGGGTATGGATGATGAAGGTGCTTTGGGTGAATTGAGAATCAAAAGAACGTTAGAAGTTTTAAAAACAATGGATATGGCCGTATTGGTCGTTGATGCGAATGTAGGTCTACAAAAAATAGATTTGGATTTGATTGACATGTTTAAAGAAAATAAATTACCTTATTTTATAGTTTTTAATAAGTGTGATTTGATTGAAGAAAAGAAAGAACTGGCTTCTAATGAAATCTTTGTGAGTGCTCTAAACAATGACAATATAGATGGATTAAAGCAATTGTTGGCTAGTGTCGCAAAGAAACAGAAAGAAAAGACAATTATTGGTGATTTAATTGATTCGGGCGATGTTATTGTGCTTGTTATTCCAATTGATCAATCGGCTCCTAAAGGAAGATTGATTTTGCCTCAACAACTTGTATTAAGAGATATTTTAGATCATCATGCGATTGGTATGACTTGTCAGGTAGAAGAATTGGATGCAACCTTAAAGAAGGTTACTCCAAAACTGGTTATTACAGATTCCCAGGCTTTTAACAAGGTAAGTCAAATCGTAGATAAATCTATTCATTTAACTTCTTTCTCTATTCTTATGGCACGCTTAAAAGGAAGCTTATCTACAGTGCTTGAAGGGGCCAATCAATTGGATCATCTTCAAGATGGGGATTGTGTATTGATTAGTGAAGGGTGTACGCACCATAGACAGTGTGGTGATATTGGTACGGACAAGCTTCCAAAATGGATCTTGAATTATACAAAGAAGAATATTACGTTTGAATTTACTTCTGGACAAGGATTTAAAGAAGATCTTTCGAAATATAGTGTTGTGATTCATTGTGGTGCATGTATGTTGAATGAAAAAGAAGTGCAGTCACGCGTAAAAGAATGTAAGAAACAGCATGTGCCATTCACAAATTATGGTATTGCGATTGCGAAAATGAACGGAATATTAGATCGTTCTGTAGAGGTGTTTTAGATGAAGAAAATATATATATCAGCCGATATTGAAGGTATTTGGGGAAACAGCAATCCGGCAAATACATCTAAGAATGGATACTTATATTCTGAATATTGTACAAATATGATGAATGAAGTAAATCTTGTGATTGATTTATTGTTTCAAAATGGCGTAGAAGAAGTTGTGGTCAATGATAGTCATGGAAATATGGATAATCTTCTTCCTTCAAAATTAGATCCTAGAGCTGCTTTTGTGTCCGCAAATGGAGCTTATAAGGAATTTGGGATGATGGAAGGTTTAGATGATTCTTTTGATGGAGCATTATTTATTGGATATCATTCTCGCTGTAACTCATCAGGCGTTATGGCTCATACGATTTGGGGTACTATGGTACGAAAAATTGTAGTAGATGGGAAAGAACTCGGGGAAAGTGGCATAAATCGATTGTTGGCAAACGAATTTGGAGTGCCAGTTATCTTAGCAAGTGGTGATAGTGAATATGGTAAGCAGGTAGAAGAAGAACTTGGTTGTGTATTTGTGGAAACAAAGAAAACATTAAACAATCAGTGTGCTTTGTGTTGTAGCTTTAATGAGTTGAAGAATAGATATACATATGGCATTCAAGAAGCTTTAAAAGCAGATGAAAAACCAGCTATATCTTCATCTCACACAATGGAAATAACATTCCATCATAGTCGAAATGCGGATTTTGTATCTCGTATGGACAATGTAGAAAAGATGGATGATTGTACGGTTCGTATCAAAAAAGAAACATATAAAGATTTATATGCCTTGATGCGTTTTGTGATTAAAGTATGTAATGCGTATGCCTAAAATAAGAAAACCATTCTAGTGTTGGCGTCTAGAATGGTTTCTTTTTGTTTATTATTATTTTTTAGGAGAGAGATATGAATATTGGTTTATTTCTA
>OLPL01000247.1_pt1 | contig 41647 bp, 44 predicted proteins | sample 1673211 | NCBI WGS metagenome assembly OLPL01 (sample SAMEA3136766, study PRJEB25190) | human gut metagenome | reverse complement strand
TTTCTATCCATACCACCGGGGCGGCTGCCCCGGCAGGAACTTTTCTCTTATTATAGCACCAATCTTGTGTAATCACAATTTATTCTTGTAGACTGCCGCTGATACCGTCTGGATTGTGCTTTTCCTTTCTTTTGGTTCCCTTTAATTAGCCATGAACTGGCTCATAACCAGTGAATCAATTTGTTTTATTTCAGTTTCCTTTAATAGATGAGACAAATCCATTAGGCAAATGTTACGATCATCATAATGCCACCCAACGATCTCATCTGCATTTTCTCTCACAAACTTTTTAACTGTTTCTATGTTTGTTCCGACTATTTCGGAAACCGATTTATACATTTCATCCTTTTTCAAAGTATTTAAGTACATTTTTTTCTCCATTCTTTAGCTGATACATATTTTATAATATTTTCAGGAATAATTACTGTATTAGGTTTCATATATGCATAAATTTCTGATGTAGAATTTCCCATCATACTCTCAAGTGCCCTAGACACAAGTTGCTTTCTTAGCATAATCAAATTTGCCTGCTTGTCCTCTTCATATTCAGTTTTACTATCATAAAATGTATAATACTCAAATTCCTTTAATTTAGCTTTAAATTTTACAACATACGCCTCACAACTATTAAAATTTACATTTATGCGAACCCGGTTCGCTTTATTGGATCGCGCAGATAGATACCTCTTTTGACACTTTTCGATTATTAATATCCTGTACAACAACCGATACGGAATACGTTCCTTCACTTTGCGGAGTAAATGATGATTGCCGGCCGCCTTCTTCTGAATAAAAGTATATTTTCCCAATCCCAGCATCATCCACTGCGTTCTTTACAAAGATATCTGCGGTAATAGAGCAACCAACCAGGATCTGCGGTATATAATCATTCCACTCAACCTGTGGATCCTTTGTATCAACAATGGATAATGGCACTTTTAATACATCACCGGTTATCCGATTGATAACCTTAATCGTATATTCCCCGGAGCGCCTGGTATTCACGCCAGTACTGTCAATGGTCAAATACTTATCAAAGACCCTGCTTACATTGATATAATCGTGTAAATTATTTTCATTTAATATATATTCTATATCCGTTCCTGCCTCTGCACACAAGCCTTCTCTAACATCAAATCGTGTGACATAGATAAAAACTGATAAAAATAAAATCACTGTTGCAAAAATAGCACAGATTTTTTTCTTTCCTTGCATTTTCAACCCATCCTTTCTTCTTTTATTACATACATGGAAAAACGCATACACCAGACGATGTATGCGCAAAAGTGTTAATTTTTCTTATTCCAATATTCGATAACGGTTATGGACCATGCCTGTGAAAGTGCAAATGGCTCTCCTTTTATTGTAGAAAATTGATTTTCAAATTCACTTAACTCTTTCACACAGCCATTCCAATAAGCATCTTCTGTTTCCGTCTGCCGAGTCCAATATTTTTGACATAGCTTATAAAATGTCGTGAACATTTTCTTCTCTTCCGAATCATTTTCGAAAGTAAGCGAACAGGTCCGGTTGTCAAATAAGCTGTACGAATACAGATCACATGCCAACTGATACGATAAAGAATCAAAATCTCCTTCTTCACTGTATTTTTGACCGAATTCCACGCATAAAGCCCATAATTTCTTTTGACTCATATGTTCCATCGTGCACTTTTTCAGCAGTTCGTATAACTCACCAAACATGTTCCATTCTTTCATATCTTTTTCAAATTTCATTCTTTTCCGCTCCTTTTATAATCCAAGCATGGATTCTGTCAGAATCTGAAGATAGTCTTCAAACTCCTTTGCTCTTTCCTGCTTTAATTCCCGTAAGTTAGCTACATGGTACTCACCAAGCGCATGTGTGTATGCATCGTTGCATATTTCAGCAGCTTTTTTCGCCTCATAATATTTCACTTTACTTATATTACCGGCAATAATACAGTCATCAATACCTTTGCCATTTTTCTTTGACCAAAACGCATACCGGATATACAATCCCGGAAATTCATCCTGTATCTTCCGGATCATTTTTTCACTCTGCATAAAAAGTACATGCTTCCCCAGAATGTCTGCATCGAAAAAAATAAAGACATTATGAATCCCATTCATATGCTTAATCGTTTCTTCAATACCATGCCATGAAGTCACTCCCTGAACAGATATGCTGATATTACCAGATTCTGTTAATTTCTCAGATTTAAAACGCCCTTCTGTGATGCATAAAGTATGTTTCTTTAACATTTGAGGATAACATACGTCTTTGGGGCTGCCACAGCCATTACCACCGTTATATTCGTCTGGATTGTATGTGGCAAATGAAGAGGAAAACCAGATGTATCGGGAATCACCTTCCTGAATCGTATCTTTCCTGATTTGGATAGCCACAATTCTGCTATCCGAATTTCGGATCAATATTCCCAGACCTTTATGCCCTGTAAAACTAAGTTTTCCACGTTTTTTGTCATAGAAAAATCCAGGTATATTCATTAAAATCTCATCTGTATACGCAGGATATTTTTCTTTGATCCTGGCAATAATGGTATCTTTCTGTCTCCAGTTTGTAGGGCAGGTAAAATAATCCTGCTCAATTCGTTCCAACGATATTTTACGATCCCGTATCAAGCTGAGTCTGTGATGTTCACTTAAAGAACAGCAGTCTTTCATACACTGATATACGTTATGTATGATCACAGGATTCACTTTTTTTCGTACCACTTTTTTCTTTTGATTTTGAGAATATCTGCTTTCTATTTTCTTCACATATAGTTCATCATATTTTCTACGGTAATATCTGCGATATTCATCATACGTGATAAGTCCGAATTCATATGCTATCTCAAAAGCAGCTTCGAGATATGTTATATTTTTGTACAAAGATACAAATTTTACTCCGTTCCCAGCGTACTCATCTCCGCACGAAAAGCATTTCCACATACCCTTATCCGGTGTTACAATAAAGGACCCGAGTTTTGTATCTCGATGAAAAGGACATAGCCCCATCCAGTGTCTTCCTCTCGGAATCAGTTTCGTATACCGTCCTACAATCTGCTCTACGGATATCCGACCAAGTTTTTCAAACATTTCTTCGATAAACTCGTATCGATCTTTTACATTTGTCATTTTCTTCCCCCTTTACTTTTTCTCCATATACTGAAACAGTTATCATAAAAAATATGGGCGGTCATAGATATGAAAAAAGGTCAGTCTTTCTTTGATAACGCGAACCGGGTTCGTTTTTTGAGAAAATAAATTTCTATTGTGAAAGGCAGCTACCTTACGAATCAATTCGTAAAATAACTGCCCTTCACTTATCTCGACTGGATTATCTGAATCGTATTTTTAACAATTGCATTATGGCTCCAATCGCCCCAGGTATATTTTTCATTTTCAAATGTGATCGTTGTCCCAGTGAGCCTGCTCTGTAAGTCCGCGATTACTCGAAAGGTATCTTCTGGCCGCACCCCATATGCCGATTCCTGCAGCCGTTCAATAGATACATTCTCATCTGCGGATGTTACCTGCGACAGATAATATCGGTTCACATCATTTTCCGTAACTTCATAAGCATTACCTGCCGGAATTCCCTTCCAGGTATATTTTACTGACACATATCCGTCACTCTCTGTTTGCTGCTGCACATACTCTTTTGTAAACTCATAAAATTCGCTATATTCGTGAATGTTTCCAAGCAGATCGTTTCCTTTTACCGTAATTACAAATGTCGGATTCCCGTTTGCAAAATTGATATGATCTGCACGGATTTTTTTAATGACGGTTAAATCTGTATACGGAAGATCATACATGGTCACTGTATTGGTAAGGTTTTCTTCTATAGTTACCTGAACCGGATCGGACAAAGCATATCCCGAAGGACTTTTTGTGTCAACCAGCCAGTAAACACCGGGTTGGATGCCATAAAAGACTTCCGGATCTTCGCCTGATGCCCATTGTACTTTCTTCCCGGTAATGGTTGTCACAACACTGTCCGCAATATCTTTTGCCTTGCGTAACTCCAAAGAAGCTCCGGGAACAACCGTTTTTTTATCTGCCAGGGAGATCTTAGCAAATTCCGTTTTTGTCCATTTGTCAGTCATGGTGACGGTTTGAATTTCCTTTGTATCCTGGACAAGGAATGAAACATTATCTGCTTTTACATATCCCGGAGGCACAGAGGTTTCCTTGAGTATATATGTTTTTCCAACAACCAGCCTGTCTATTTCATTGCCATCTGCAGAAGAATCAAATTCTGCCACCTTTTTATTATCCGAATCATAAATTTCCAGGTGTGCACCTGTGATCGCTTTTCCCTCTTCATCTACTTTTTTAATAAGAATTCTTGTCGGATCATTTGTTACATTATATGAAAATTTTGCTGTGGAACTGGTATCTGTTGCCAATACACTAAACACTTGTGACCAGGCCGAGGAAGATGTATAACCAGCCGGAACGGATGTTTCCATTATTTTGAATTTTCCCTGGTTCCCGTTTTCCTGAAAGTTTGTTTTTAATGCTTCTTTCAGAGATGCATTTGCATCACTGCTGTATTTTTTATTTGTAGTATCCCAGCCAAGCTTGCCTTTTGCTACATAATTACCGGTACTCGGCTGATACTCGTAAACAGTAAAATCACATCCTGCTAAAGCTTCACCCGTTAAAGAATCCTTTTTTATTACTTCTACGCTGACCGGTTTTGAACTTTTCGTTGGATCTTTGGGGATATGCAGCGTAATTGTTTTGCTTACGGAGTATGTACCTCCCGTACCAGTCCATGTAATAAAACCAATCGGCTGCAAACTGGTATCTTTTGACTCATACATAGCGCATCCCCACCAGGCCCGCAAGGAAGTCTTCACAGTAATCGGGATATCTTTCCCTGTTACAGACCAGTCATTATACTGCTTTTCTGAAATATAGACATCAAAATCCGAATATGTTTTATTGTCTTTTTTGTGGACTTTCACGCCAGCAGGAGCCGAAATATCAACGGTATCTATTTGATCACGCATATCATATCCGTAATAACTGTTAAAGGTAATATGGAAAGCTCCACCGGAATAATAATTTCCATCGGTACTCTTACTCCATGTATCTTTATAACCACTGACATCATAGGTTGTTGTACTGTTACTCAGCTTAAACCATCCGTCGCTGTCCCAACCGGTATAATTGGTGCTGTTGTTTGCTCCGTTGACAATATGTTCAATTGCAGTAATGACCTTGTTTTTTGTTGCTGCTGAAGGAGATTTTACCCCTTTCAGTAGTACAGATAAGCCACTGTTTTTCGCTAATGCGGCTTCCGGATCCGCATGATTGATCGCAGCTTTGGCTGTTGCCAGACTGAACTCCCCATTCAAAATATGGATTGCTGTCTGTGTAACCACATAGTCATCCCGCCAGTCACCGGTATTTGCTGAATATCCAGGATAACGGCAGGTTTCTCCCCAGTACATGCAGCCATAGTAAAGTGCATAATGTACCTTACGGTTCGTCCATTTATTATTAAATAACAGATTATCGGAAGGGGAACTTTTCTGCCACTCCAGGCAATATACCATTCTCCATTTCCCGTTTGCATCCGGATTTGATCCGTCATTGTCGATCCATTTTAATCCCATCGCCAGATTCAGTGTTTTCGATGGAGAATTAAGTACATTTCCATTCCAATATACATCATAGCGCTGATTTAAGATTCTAAGGTTGCTCGAATTATCTAACGATGTCATGGCTATTCCGTCATCGCCTTTTGAATCTTCCTGTATCAGGGTACATAATGGTTCTGCATCATCTGCAGGTGATGCTGGCATGATCTGTTCCTGATCGTTTTCCAGTATTTGTTCTGAAGCAGCTACAGGAATCCCTGTAAAAACTGTTATCATAAGCAAGAGAATACTAAGAGACTTTCTCCATATTTTTTTCATCAAATATCTCCTTTCTGTCAAAAAACCGGAGCAGATACCCCACTCCGGTTTATTTATCGCTATTTTACTGATTGCATCAGTTTGTTTCAAAGTTAGATACTAACGTAGTAGCAGTACCATTATCAACATTCTGATTGGAATATGTTACATATGCCGCTTTCGCCTGCGTGATCACATCTGCGGTGGATGTTGGAACACCATTTCCATTATTTCCCAGAGTGTTGGAATCTTCATCACCGCCAGTACCAGTATGTGCTGCCTGGATGGCAAATACCTTGATCGGCATCTGATAAGATACCAGATCCAACTGGCCTTCCACAACATTGATCATCCGGATCTTCTCAAATAATGGTGTCGTTTTTTTCTGAATAGTTTCACCTACCAGATCTGCATATTTTGTATTGATGGAATCTGTATTGGCGAGCATGCTGTTGTATGCATATGTAAATACCAGATATCCTTTGATCACTCCGTTAGCGTCATCATCACCGGCAGCCAAACCTGTTTTTTCAACCTGCAGCAATGTCCATCCATCTTTTGTATCATTGATATTATTGGTCAGGCTATGACCGTTAGGTGCCAGGGAAGTATCCAGTCCTTCAGAGGCCGGATCGAATTTGACAAGTGATGCATCACCAACCAGAAATTCATCCTGTGCATCCTTTGTCGGCTCTCCTTCTCCATAGGTGATCAACATATGATGAGCCGTTGTACGTTTGCCATTGGTGTCTTTATCAAACAGTGTGCCATCATCATTTACCTTTGTTACTTTTCCGTATGGTATCTTCACCTGCATATAGACAAAGGCCGGGGAAATACTGTCTTCATCCGCTGTGATTTGCGGATCTTTGTTGAAGATATCTCCCGGAGTGACCTGTTCTTTATCTCCCGGATCTTCCGGATCATGTGTCCAGTTTGGTTCCGAAGGTGTAATGCTGACTTTTCCTTCTGTAAATTTGTTTGTCACATGAGCATAATCCGTGAGATAGGCCAGGGCACCGGTCTGATTCAGACATAATCCTACGGCGGCCAGAGTAGTAGCGCCCACAGCGATTGCCCGCTTTAACTTTCCTGTTTTTTTCTTTTCCTCCTTAGAAATGAATTTTTCCTGTTTTTTCATCCTGTGTCCTCCTTATTTTGGAATATTGACGGTAGGATCCGTCTCAATGTGTTAAGTGATCCTTAACAATTCACTATGAATATAGGCGATGGATTATGGGAAACAGGAAAAACTGTCAGAGCAAAGATGTATTTTCTTTTTGCAACAAACTCAATATTTCTCCGCCTCTTGAAGTTATTTTTATATTCTGTAATAGAAAACGAACCGGATCTGCCTGCATAATCATTTGCACGGCATATCCGGTTCGTTTTCTTAAGATTCTCTATTTTGTGCACGCAGCTGTATGGTTTGTGCAACCAGTCGTTTGCGCTCCTTCATAGAAGCATATTTTTTTGATGTGTCTACGGAAGAGTGCCCCAGTGTTTCCGCAACAAGATACAGATCCCCGGTTTCCTGATACAATTGGGTTCCAAATGTGGAACGCAGCTTATGGGGCGTTATCCTTTTGTGGGGTACATACATCCTTGCATATTTTACAATCATTTTTTCAATGGCATCCACACTGATCCGGTTATTCTTCAGGGAAAGAAATAAAGCATCTTCCGATCCCTTTTCCGGTATCAGGTTCAATCGCTGCTCATGCAAATAGTCCTCCAGAACATACTGCACTTCATTGTTAAAAAATACGATCTGTTCGTTTCCACCTTTTCGTGTTATTTTAATAGAATTATCTTTAAAATTCACATCCTGAATGTCAAGACCAACACATTCCGAGATCCGAATCCCGGTTCCCAGTAGAAGAGTAGTAATTGCCAGATCCCGGAGTCTGGTTTTATCCAGATATTTTTTCTGGTGTTTTGATATCTTATCGGATCCATTCTCGATCCCACTTAGAAGAATCTCTACCTCGTCCGGATCTAATTGTATGATTTCTTTTGTATGAATCTTCGGTGTTGAAACACGAGCTGCAGGATTTCTTTTCATTTCACCAATTCCTGCATAATAATCGAAAAAACTTCTCAGGCAGGACAATTTCCGCGCAATCCCAGTCGGTGTATTATGAATCGTCCGGTGTTCTTGTTCGTCTGGATGATAACATTTTAGATAGGACAGATAAGATTCAATATCATGTACCGAAAGCTGCTCTAAATGCGCAATTGTAATATCGCGTACCTGCATGTACTGTAGCGATGGATTTTTTGTTATGATATATCGGAAAAAAGTACGAAGGTCATACGCGTAAGCAACCCTGGTTCGCGCACTTAGTGAAAATTCATTTGCGTAAAAATATCTGCTTGCAAATTCCGGAAGCTCCTCAAGAATTTTTCTCAAACGCAGATCATTTCTTAAAGATTCATTGACATGATAGGATTCATTTTGACTCATGATTTTTTCCTCCAAATACGATAATTTTTGAAAGAAAATCGGAATTTCTGAAAAACAGAATCGCTTAAAGCATCAAGAGGCGGATAAATTTGCATTTAACCGCCTCTTACCTGAATATATGCGAAGGAGTTTACCACTCTCCTGTCACATATAGAATAACCTGTAAAACGAAATATTCTCGTTGTGTAAAGGGGAACTCTGCGGGAAAGGTTGATCCACAAACAAGGTCATATTTTATTCTAAGGTCATTTCTAATATGGTTGATTCCTGTATGACATTTTCCATAATTGCTTCAGTTTATCCATTTTTAAGAAACGGTAGATTCTTTTTTGAATGTCTGATTTTCTTTCAGAAAAAATTATAGTGGATTTTGAAGGATGTCGTAGTTTTGCATGCGGACAGATTTTTATTGCCTCCGGATACTGAAATTTAAAATGCAGCCGGAGCTTATTACACCGACTGCATATTGATATTTAGCACATATTGAATTTTCTCGTACATGCTACATTTAGTACTTACACATTAATTCTTGCGAATCGCAAACGAAAATTTTGACATTTCTTTCTTCAAACTCTTACATTTTATCTTATTTTCCTGAGCAATACGAACTATTTCTTTTCTGTTTTTTTTATCTATGTAAGGTCCCAAATATATACATGTTGGTTTGATTAATCGTATATTTTCCCCTTTATTTTTATCTGTATTTCCAATTATTCTCCATTCATTTTCCTGCTTCCATTCCATAGATTTTATTGTCGCCAGATAATTTGTATTAAATGTTTGTCCATTCTTTTTATATTCTATAAAAAGGGATTCCGCATTTGCATACTCATTTCTATACAAAACAGGACAAAGCTTCATCTCATTATGTTTTGCAAGCTCCGCTATTTCTTGATAATCATATTCTATACAAATTCCTTTACCATAATCTCCATACACTCCCCACATATACGCGGAATCAAATTTCTCGCAAAAACAACTAATTAACGTAGATTTTCTTATTTTTTCACACTCAATTTGGTTCAGTTTACTCATTACTTGCACCATTACTTCCCAATTTTTCTCTGTTGCTTTACTAAAAATTCTTTCTAATAATTTATTCAAATATTCACTTTTTTGATTTACGTGCCTCATAGCTTTTTGTATATTTCCCTTATTAATTTCTTCCATAAAACATACCGCTGAATCATACATATCATTAAATTCATTTGCGGTACTTAGCCAAATACTTTTTTCTATGATATCTTTTTTGGAATATTCATTAACACTTCTATATCTGTAAAGTTTTTTGATATTTTTTTCTTTCACGTACTCTATTATAGTATCATCAATAGCTTTTTCTCGCTTGCATGCGTCCATACTTTCCGTATCGTAGATTAATCTATAAATTTCTTCTTCATATTTTTCTCTAATATTTTCGCTTTTCATATCTTATTACCGCCTCTTCTTGAAGTTTCAAAATGTTACAATATTTATTTCACTTTCAGCGAATTTTTATAAATGATTTTCGTATACATCCTCTATTTCAAAAAAGTCTTTTAAATAATTTTCTAACCAATCATATTTTTCTTTTATTGACTTGAACTCTTTTTCACTTTTGCGCTCTTTATGTCGTTCATTTTCGCATAACCATAAGATCTTTGTAGCTGTCTTATCTGCATCTTGTATAAAGGGAATGCTATTGAGATAGTTCAAATAATATATTCCATCTTTATCTTTCTTTATAATCTCACGATTTGTTACACGATTTATTTCGCTATCTCGATATATTTTTTCGTTATATTCTATAAGTCCATGTACATATTCGGGATCAATAATAATTCGCGGAAATCTCGCTTTCTTATTCTCAAGAGAATATGCTTTGTTCATACCTGGTCCGAACCAGATATTTTTTTCATTATCATAATATATATCTCCATAAGTAATTGCACCACGTGCTAAAAATTCATTCTCCAAAAATTTATATATTACTTTTTCCGTATTGTAGCAAGCGATGCACATTAATGCGTTCATATTTTTCTTATCTTCTTCCACCCCTTCCTTATAATCATAGATTATATATGCACAATCAGAAAACACATGAATTTCTCTCTTATATATAGTCCATGAATGCGCTCTATCCAGATCTTTTTCACGATTTACAGATTCACTGAATATCCTCATAATATTATACCAATCATCGAAATTTTCTCTGTTTTGTGAGCCTAAAATATCTATAAATATTATAACCGCTTTTCTAAAGCCTTTTTCCATTGATTTAAAACCTCTTTTCATATTAATTGTTAACATCTAGTAAGCGTGAATACTATCATTTTAGTTCCTCTTTTTATGTATCTCAATCCTCCCACATGAACTTTAAAAGAAAACTATAACACAGCAGTGCCATGCATCTCTCGCTTTATGACTGACTTTATCATCGTCTGCCAACCTTCCGGTCTATACACGCGGATTCACTATCGGATTTAAGCTGTCAGTTACACTAGCAGGATGTCGACTGCTCTTCTATTATCAGAATACTTATTAAACAAAATTTTAGCAACTATTTTTTTGTTTTCAAAATAAATGGATATATTGGAATTTGTCGAATGATATTTCTTGTTGGACTCTATACATCATGATATGATATAAATGTGCTTTCAAAAGTTTTGCTTTTTTCATGAAAATGGTAGTCAGTACTGAGGGAACCTACTGACTACCATTTCTAAATAATCTTCTATCTTATTTTTCCCTCAATACATTCCTCATACGTTTTAAAATTGGAAGTACCTGACCAGCAGCAAATCTTTGTTTAAAGGATCCTCTTGAAAAATGATCCTCTCTCAGTATCATAGTCAATAATGCTGCACATAAATCATAATCAGCATTGAAAACCCGTTTTAACTCTTCAGAACAATTGATCGGTTCTGTGATCATGTAGTCTCTATAATTAAGTTTCATATCTCCCATTGAAAGCAATAACTCTGTATACGGACCTATAGAAGAATCTGGTTGCTCTAATACTTTCTGGATCATTTTTAATTTTTCTTCTGTGTTCATTATTATATACCACCTTGAAATAAGAAAATGTTAATCGAATATATGTTCTTTTAAATGTTATCATAACTAGGGTGGATATTCCAGCATAAAATTATAAAACTATTGAGAAATTTTTAGATGTGCTTAAAATTGTGTATAAGAAATTTATACAATTTTGACTTTCCATAATAATAAAATTAACTATTTTTGTCATATCAATACGGTTCAAAATTTAATAAATTTACGACATTTTACACTTTACAACATGAAAAATTGTGTGTTAATATGTGCTATTACGTTTCAAAGATACTATATATAGTACTTATAAATTAATTAATCACAATATCTAGTGTGTTGGAAATGGCTCAACTAAGTATTTCATAAACATCCGGGAAACACATGGCAAACCGGACCGCAACTTCCGATTTGTCTTTCATCACTGCGTTGATCTCGTTACCGATATAGCGTGCAGGACTACTTATTGATAATAAAATTTCATCACTTAAAGCTAATTTCCTCATAATTTCACCTTTTGTTGTAATTTTATAAACATTTCAAGCTACATTTAACAGACTACTTTACCACATTAAATTGCGAAAAATGCAAGCTTTTGGACCATTTTCAGGATCTTTTTGAAGTGATTTCAGCCACTTCTTTTGCATGTTACGACATTTTATTTTGTGGGATTAAATAGCACTGAGCAAATTATTATAACACACAACAATTCAAAAATATACTATTTTAAAAAAATTGTACTTTTTTATTAACAAATTTTTTTAATAGACTAAAACAGGGATCTGATTGTACAGATCCCATACAGAAGCCCCTATCTTATTTCAACCATCTAGTGAGATTAAAAAATCACTCATACTTCAATAGCTCTTGTCAGGCAGATAATGAAAATCCTGAAAAATCGAACAAATCTCCAATGGAGAAATTGTTTTTGGGTTTCAAAGCTTCAATTACATGCTGAAGTGCTTTCTGGCATTTAGTCTCATCTCTGACAATGCCAAATAAATCAGCTGTATTCCTTGCATCTACAAGAGCATCATGCTGGCGTCCACAAAAATCTTCTCCGGCATACATAACCGCATCTTTTAAGGAAATATTATGCGCAAGCCCAAGGGTATGGCCATACTCTGCCTGAAAATCCAACCAGGGAACATTCATATACATTTGATTCTGATTGGATAACTGAATGTTTTTCAGTTGGATTTCTTTTGAAAATTGAGCAAAATCATTTTCACTCCACTGGATGATTTGAATTTCATCCGGAACATTGCTACACCAGTCAAAGAACATATCTAATGCATTTTCAAAATAGGGGGCTGATGCTGTCATCTCTGTTTTAATACCAGTAAGTTTTTCATATCTTCTTTCAATACAGGAATTAAAACGAGGTTTTACAAGAGTTACAAAACTTCCGATTTCCTGGTATTTTTCATCAAGTAAAACAGCTCCGATCTGAATTACCTCGAGCTTGCAAATTTTGCGCTCTGCTGTATGTACGGCGGCAATAGGATTCATTTCAAGATCAATAACAACGTATTTCATGGCAGCTTCCTCCTGAGTTTATTATTTCGGCATAGCTCCTGCTTGAAAGTTTTACCGATAATTTGATGATAAGAGCATAACACAGCCTTTCTCAGACATCAATGTCAATACAGTACGAAAAGTAGAGGGGAAAAGGGTGTCAACAGAGTACGAAAGGCCGGATTTTCAGAAATTAGATTATATGGTATAAAAATAGATACAAGTTACCGTACACTGCAAAAAAGAGGAGAAAATCAATATGCAGAAGAAAAGAAACATTATTCCATTGAACAAAACTTATAATGAAGTGGACACAAGCAAGTATATCAAATCCTATATGTTTATCAAGGGATTTGCTGTGGCAAAGAATCTGAGGCAGACCCTGATTGCATTGGCTGTTGTGAGACACTTCCATAATGGGCAGTACCGTAAAGATGGAATGCCATACATTGTACATCCACTGAAAGTCTGCACGACTTTAATAAATTATGGCATCGATGACGACGTTACCCTTGCTGCTGCCCTGTTGCATGATTTACTGGAAGACTGCAGTGATAAACTTCCGTTAAAAGGCAGGGAGCTGATTACCGAATATCATCTTTCGCAGGAAGTGCTGGATATTATCACACTTCTTACAAAGGAGTCAGGGTTGGATGACTATGAGCTGAGTGTGTATTTCAAAAAGATTGAGCGTAACTGTCAGGCCGCATTAATCAAACTCAGTGATCGGTTACATAATAGCACCAGCTTATACACTTTTACCTTCGACAGAATGCGAAAGTATATAAAAGAGACTAATGATTTTCTTTTGCCCATGGCATCCTATTGTAAGAACTATTATCCGGACTATACAAATTCCTTTTCTATTCTGAAAAGCAATATCTACTCACTGAATAACAGCATGCGGATCATGATGGAGAAATTTGATCAGTCGAAAAACTTTATAGCAAAAGAAGCTCGTACAAAAGGAATCCAGGAGGGATAAGCGTATGTACGAACGAAAATGTCCGAACGGTGATGGCATAAGATGATTGTTGAAAACGGACATTTTAAATGGATTTGTTGTTAGGCTGTACTTTTGAATTGTGTAGTTTTTGTTTCATCTTATTGCTACGATGTCTGGAAGAATATTTTTACCAGACATCGTAGCAATAAGATCCTTTTTGGCACTTCTCAGTAATTCAAGTATCTTGCGTAGAACGAGAACATATTTATTCTGTTATAGTACCATTTAATTTCAAAATATATAAATCTTTTTCACTTAACTCCGAATCGGGATGAAGATTTTTTATTGTTGAACCATCTATGTCTAATCCCGGAACGTAATAGATAGTTTTATCACAGTTACTAATATCATTACAGTTAATTGTAGTTCCATCTTCTCCAAGAAAGATACCGGATAAAATATGAAATTTTTCCCACAATAGTTTAATAACTTTTTTACATGCTAATAAATGTTTATGGTTTTTTGTAACTGGATGATCTACTATGTTTGTTGAAAATGGTTTCCAATATTTTATGGTACCGTCATTAGAAGCTGTTATAACCTGTTTTTTATCTGCTGAATCAGCTTTTTCGTCAAAACATATGCATGTTACAAGCTTTGTATGACCTTCATTACTTAAAGGTTTCATATGTGCTTCTTCTGCTCCGTGCAAAATCGAAATGCAGTGCCATGTATTGACATCATAAATCTTTACGCTTGATTTTCCAAATGGAACAGCCATAATTTCCCCATCAGAAGTAAATGCAATTGATTGAACAAGAGTATTTGATTCCAGTATAGCTATACAGGATAAAGTTTCCATTTCACGTATTTCCACTTTTCCATCGTCCCAAGCGATTGCCATATATAAAAAATTTGGACTACAGGAAATAGTAGTTACTTTAGGCAAATACTGCTGATACATGACATCTGGGTTGCAAATAATATCTATTGCAGAGTCCAAACTGATATATATGCTCCTTAAAATAGTTAAGAGTTCGATCTACAGTGTTCTCATGATATGGTTCCTGGTATTTTTTAACATAATATAACCTTTTGTAAGTTTCAGAAGAGAATTTTTCGATATAGTTTCTGTTACAGCAAAAGATATACTTACCATCTGCAGAAAAAACAGCTTTATCAGTCTTTTGATGGAAAGTATTTAATGTAAATATATCAAACGAATCCATATGCACGACTTTTAGGAGAGGCATTTTCTAAAGTTATTAGCAGTAGCTTGTCATCTGGACTGAATTCCATATATATAATAGAGGTATTGGAAATTTGTATCGTTTTATCCACAGATGGAAACAGAGAATAAATATAAACAATACCCGTTTCTTTCCCTAATGCAGCTAATTCCTTTGAATGGGAAAATGCTTTATAACTAAACTGTTCCCTGCCTGTTGATGGGTCTGTAGTTATTTTATTCAGATTTGAATCGTAATAAGCCTGTCCTTCTCGTCTGGCAGATACAAAAAGACCACCAGGCAGAGCTTTTATGCTATCGATACATCTGGAACCTGTGTTGTAAATGGAAAATATCTCTGTTTTATCTATTGATTTTAAATCATTGAATTTTAAGATAAATATATTAGCATCAGCATCTCCAATAACAGCTGTGCCAATATTGCTCTCACATAAAATATCAATGCTCGCTATGCCTGATGGTAACGAAGGCATATTATAATATCTGTTCTCTTTGCAATTAAATAACCACATTGCTTTATTTGAAAATCCAATTGTCAAAAAGGCATCTTTATTAATAAATTTTAATGTTGTTACGAAAGTGTTGTCAGGTACCACTATTTGCATATACAGTTCCTGTTCATTCTCAACTCGATGGAACTTTTTCCCTTTGGAAGAAAAAGTAAGCTGTTTCAGCAATTTATCAAGGCATATAATTCTAATTAATTGAGCATCTGCAACAGCCAAATAATTCCCTGTGGAATCAAAACATATACAGTAATATTTTTTGACGGTTTTCGTTGTTGCAAAAACAGGAATTGCACTTGAAAATGAACTTGTATTATATATGACTAAGTCTCCCCAACCATCTGCATATACAATATATTTCCCATCTGGAGAAACTTTTATGGAACTTAAATTTAAATTTTTTTGAACACAATCTAATTTATATTTTTTACCAGAACTATTTTCTAATATATCAATTTTCATCAGGTCAGACCCAATAATGTTGTGTGCCAGAATTGTTCTGTCGTCCGTCACAGATAGTCCATAGCATGCCATTTTATACTTGGTTTTCAATACATAATTTTCAGATTCATAGATAAATACTCCGGATGTGGTTGAAACCAGCAACTCAGTTCCATTACGTATATATTGAATATTGTTAATAGTATGTTTAAGATTAAGCACTGTATGTATATACTTACGTGTTTTTAAATGCCATAATTTTACTATACCCACGGAATCTCCAGTAAGAAAATATTGTCCGCATGGTGAAACTTTAATACAGGTGATTTCTGAAGTGTGTCCGTAAGGAAAAAAAGTCTGCTTAGTTACAAGAGATTCATCTAAAGAGCTACCTTTTAATGATATTCCATTAAAATTACATTTGCTTAGATCGAGTTTTGATAAATCCAGATTATCCAAGTTTTTATGAGTCTTTTCAAATACGGTAAGCAGATTGGCTATTGCAGTTCCAACAGATTCTTCTTTAGAAAAAATCCCTTTATATAATGACAATACTTTTGTTAACAGAAGTCTCTTTTTATCTGGAACAGCGGTCTGGCGTTTGATATCAATAAGTGATATTCTCCTAATATTTCACCAATAAAGACCGCGATTTCTTCATTAAGAAATCCAGTGTCTAAAACATTTAAACATCGCAATCCTGCATTTTTATCTGACAGATCTTCTACGATATACAGAGCCATTTCCATAACTGTAATAAGTTTCATGGCAGCAAAGAAATCTCTGATATGTTGATGAATAAATCCATAATCTTGGTTATTGACATAAAGAATTCCTAAAGAATACACACAATAATCAACAATTTTCTGTATATATCTTCCATCAGAATCTATTTCGAGCAGCTTATCGGCGTAAGTTTTTACATTTATGCTACCATCATTTCGGTTACAATAATCACTAAACATGGTAACACCATACTTTCCACAAATATCTGTTTCAGAAGTGCCCTTTAAAACGGAATCCATAACATTCTGTATGATTGCCTGATCAACTGTGCACAAATCATTTTTCTCCATGTACCACCCAAGTTCCGGAAGTAGAAAGTCCAGAATAAACCATTGCATTCTTTCATCAGAAAGGCTGGCAGAATGAGTATTACCGGAAGCTCGACGATCTTTTGCAATCTCTGTAATTCTATTGTGAACAGAATATTTGGTACTATGTTCGCTGAAAAAGGTGTACAGAATTTCTCCCGGAGTAGATACTTCTGAAGTAGAATACAATTGGCTATACAACTTTAAAAATAATGGTATTTTCAAGGTTTTCATAAGCCGTTTATTTCTTTGAATAGCTTTACAAGCAAATTCATCCATACTTAAGTACTTTTTTATAACAGTTTCACTAACTCCGGTCAGATAAAACCGATCAAACTGACTATCCAGTGAGCCAAGTGCTTCATCTGCACGGCTGGTAATTACTACGGAAACATTCTGATATTTTAATAGTTCCTGAATCTCATCTACTATAAGTTCTGCCGGCGTTCCTACATGATTATTTTTATTATCAGTAAGCTGTTTCCTTGAAACTTCATTTAACCCATCCAAAAGTAAAAGATATTTCACATTTGGATTGTCACTATTCAGTAGATATCGGATATTTTTTATGATAGAATCCGCTTCCATCTCCATAATTGCTGTCATTTCATAGGAACTTTCAAAAATAAGATGATTTTCTGCCAAGGAGCTGATTAGTGCAAACAAATACCTCTGAATAAATGTAGACTGCTTATTCTTATAAGTATTACAATAACTTGCTGGAGCCTTAGATAACTCGACAAACAGTGGTATTACAAATGTTTCATTTGACGCAGAAACAAAAACCTTATTTTTATAGACATCTTTCATAATGGAGTGCAGAGCGGTTGTCTTTCCGATACCACCTTCTCCAATTAGATACACGTTATGAAGACTTTCCGGATGTTCAATAATTTCAGATAATGGAATTGGTTCACTGTTACATTCTGGATCGGTGGTTATATTTACCGGGAAATCTGTTACGTGCGGCTTTGGTGAGGTCTTATCAATATCCAGTCCGGCAAAACGGCTGCCTGGTTTACAACTTTCATCATACCAGAATTTTCCTGCATTCCAGACTGTTTTGGGGCATAAATACTTTTCCACGTTTCGCTGATTGTTTATTCCAAGTTTATGGAATCTACTGTTTTCAGAAATCGGTCCACCAATAAACAGGAGCTGATGGCGATGGCGTATGATAAGAGCCTTGTCCGTAAGCAGATGCTGATGATGTCGGTGCACGGTATGAACTCTGAGAAGAGGTTTGGACAGCTGAAGTGTTTGGTGATGGCAATGCTGCATTTGTAGTATTCTGACCGCTCAAAAAAGAAAAGGGTAGCGCACCAATTTCGTGCGACAACCCTTTTTTCTGGTTTCACATATCTTTTTTACTTTTAGTGACAAATTCAATCAGAGAACTTTCAGGATACATGCCAGTGATCCATGCATATTCTGCCGGGGTGATTTTGCGTTCTTTTAAAGTCTCCTTTACTTTTGCATATATTTGAAGAGAGTATTGCGCCGAAGATACCGCATCTTTTAAAACTTTCCTTTTACTGTATTTTTCCAAAACACAGATAAGCACAGATTCTACCGTATCATCTGCTGCTGACAAAGCTTGAAAATGCATTTCTTCGAGTGCGTCATCAATATCTTCCCTGGTATAGCAGAGAATTAAAGCAAATATGATGATTTCCTTCCTTTTGGGCAGATGCATGGCTTTTATATGTCTTCCAATATGTACATTAAATGCAGTATAAATCATACGATTCAATGCTTCTTTCCACTTTCCCGTCAATGCGTCAATTGATAAGTTTTTATTTTTATCATCGGAATATATCGTTTTGGGTATACCTTTGACAAGATTGTACTTATTATGGAATTGAATATATAAATTCTCATAGAAATCCATACAGATTTTCAGCAGCATTTCCTGGTCTTCGGAGTACGCATAATATGGAATAGGGAATTCTTCATTAGTAGAAGTTGAAGGTAAAAGATATAATACTTTTTCGGATTCACGTACATAGAGTCTGCACTGACCTGCGGCCCGAAGAAGATTATTCATTTCAGTCTCACTATATTTAGCTGCGATTCCCAATTGAATAACATCTTCTCTATGCCCTGGTAATGTTTTTCCCTGTTTCCAGTTCGAAATAGTGTTACGATTAACTGTGCCGTTCATGATTTCTTTGCTGAAAGTGGAATAATTATAAGTCCGCTGATTAAGTGCCTCGATTGTATGGTAGACATTGTTGAATGCCAAGGCCCAGTTTGTTGTGCTTTTTTCAGATGCCATTTACAGTTCCTCCTTAAAGATTTATTTATTATATTTTAATCTTTTGCAAAAGGTAAATCCGCACTATATAATTGAGTATAAAAGTCAAAAAAAGTTATTAAATATTAAATAACTTTTTTTGGCATGTTTATGACGCTGTTTTGCTCTTGATGTGTACTATTGAAGATTTACAGTCATATTTTTGACATACTAGAGCGTGTCTGAAAAATCATTTCCGCAATCTGCAAGCCCCACTTTGCGGTATATTTTATCCTCATTCGGTTGCCGTAGCCCGCTACGCCGCCCTCATTTGGATAAAATCTCCCACAAAGTGGGACTCGCAGCTCACGAAAAACCTTTTTCAGACACGCTCTAGTTAATCATCTTTTCATCTGTCAGCTAATCGGGTCAGCATTTCTTTATAGAAAGAATATCCTCCATAATTGGCAAATGGTTGATCTGTACGGTGACGATCAGAGGCAACAGAAGGTACCAGATTGTATGTTTCTGCAAGCTTTCGGAGAGAATTCTGTTGCGCTCTGGAATAGTGTTGGTAATATACTTCAAGTCCGCCGGTGCTGCCAGATATCGCGCGAAAACTTTCTATTAGTTCAATTACCTCGTTTGCGTCTAATTTATGGTAGGAATATGCATGAGCAAGAATCGGGAATCCGGATTGGTTCAGGATTCGCTCAATGACTGTCTGAAATGGTGCATACGAGATATAATCTGTCGTCGGAAGGTAGTGCTCACTAAAATTACCGATATAATTGTCCATTATTTCATCGACATTATGACCATATCCCAGTTTAACCATCGCTTCTGCAATATGGAAGCGCCCGATATAACCAGTGGACTTCTTTTCTTTCATAACCTTTTGCAGATTCAAATGGATGCCCAGATGCTGAAGATTACTCAGGATTGCTTCTACATATTTCTGCTTTCCCTCTGCAATGGGAGCAAACAAATCTGCAAAAGCTTTTGGATTCACATTTTCCGGAAAAATACCAATTACATGGATTTCTTCTTTTTTACCGGATGAAAATGTAAAAGTTGTAGAGAACTCACAACCGGGAATGACATCAAGAAAAGCCCCCTTTGATCCGACGATATACTTGTTTGTTAAAGAAAAATGGTTATGATCGGTCAGAGCAATTACCCGGAGATGTTCCTGGGCGAAGGCAAGGTTTATAATTTCCTTGACACTGTTCTGACCATCACTTTGATCACTATGCAGATGCAGATCGATCCCCTCATTGAATAACTGTTTTGTTTCCATAAATAATCCTCCTGCTGTTTTTTGTATCCATATATTAACATGTTAATAATTTTCAAATCAAGAACGTAAAAAGAAATAAAATGATATCAAAAAGAAATAAAATATATTATTTTACTTCTTTTTGATATGTATCAGAACTATAATTGGTATTTTGAAATTGCAACTCCATTATAAAAAGTAATGTTCTTTTGGAAAATAAAAGACAGTTGAATTGCATTTGTTTTAAATTATGAATATCTTGTCAAACTAATCTTCTTGAAAACAAGGATGTTCCAGAAGCAATTCTACTCTCCAGATTTTTACACCGACGGTATTAATTTCCCCTGTCAGTTTTGTCCAGTTACCTGGAAGCTCGAGAAGAACTGATGGAATCAGATAGGAAAACTTATGTGCTCTTTCTTTTGTCTTTGCGATGCGAATCTGACAGCATTCCAGTGCGCACTCTCGGCGAAAACGAGTGTTGCAGAAAAAGAAACGTTCTACTGCATATGCAACAGTATCTTTTGGATATTCGCAAGATACTTCTGTGAATAATTTATAGTTTTCTGTAACCGTTACTTCGCATACGACATTTGCAGATTTAAATTTCTTCATAAACATTTACCTCCATATTTAAGAACTATGACTTTAAGATTTCAGTTATCGGGTACTATCCCCTGCTGTCGTAAGAAGCAACAGGTCTCTGTTGGGAAACTATACGCAGTTCCAACTCCGCATTAGGAAAGGTTCAGGGACTTTCTAGAAATAAAAAACTGAGCTTATACTCATCCGTTAAGCTCAGTACAAATTCTATACTATGACGCACTAAGCCCCTGACTAAACTAAAAAGTAGATTCCCTAATGCGTATTTGGTTGTAAATGTTTATGCTGCATATTATAGCAGCATTTTCGAAAATGTCAATCGTATTATGTGATATTTTCTGGTTTTAAAATTTAATTGATTTTAGTAACATATTAGAAAAACGTGAGAACTTCTTTATATTTTGAGAATGGCAGAATTCTAATATTGACTTTTGTTCCACTACGATGTATCGTTTTAAATAAAAAATAATGTTAAAAGCAAATAATTAACCAAAGATGTAATATATATATTACTATTTAATTTTGATTGATAGTATAGAAAGGATGTTTTTGATATGACGGATAATTTTGAAAAAACAGATGAAAAACTGTCAAAAGAAGAAATACATAATTGCAGTGAAAACTTAAAATACCTTATTCAATGCGTATTTTCATCTCACGCTTTTCCTTCAACACCTAAGGATCCGCAGCAAATACTTCCTAATTTAACTATAAGTCGAAGTACATTAAATAATACAAAACGGGGAGCTTCGATTTCGGTTAAGACTGCCAGAACGATTGCATCGGCGTTTTCTTGTTATTATACCGGGTCTAGAGGTGGCATACAATTAGAGGATATCTTATTGAACCCGGATAAATTCAAAGATCATTTTCCCGAACAAACATTTAAAATGAAAGAAAATGACAAATCTTCTACAAATATGGCATTATTTACAAATAAATTATATCGGGGTTATTATATGCTTCGTAACTCTTCTTATAAAGCATGCATGGCCTATTTCTGGATTTTTTCAGAAAATGGAACATATAGTGCAGCAATGCTTCGAGGAATATCTGATTTCAAAGATGTATCACGATTAGCCGGATTTAGCGATAAATCGTTGTCGTATGATTCGGAAGATACGGAATTACCCGCATATAAATTTAAAAATATTACCGAAATCAAAAAATGTTTTAAAAATTATCAACATGAATATGCAAATAGTAAGCGTATATCTGCGATACATTTATATCTGGCTGAGCATAAAGATATTCGTTATTCACCAAGTTGTATACAGATTAATTTTCATACGGAAGAAACAGTCGCATGTTATTCGACAATGTACTGGAACATTAATGTCGCATCAATGTCCAACCAGGATTCCTATATAGGGGGTTCTGTACTTATGGTAGATACAAATGAAGGAGTTCGTGGAAAAGATATTTGTGCATTCAAGCTCGGATTGGAATGTGTAGATACGCTTAAAGAAAAGTCACCTCTTAATAACGCAGCTCCACAGGTAATCGCAGAGCTTACACCGGAAACCAAAAATGGAATTTTACTTATTGACAATGCGGATGACGCAAATTGGTATCGTTTTATCAGCGAAAAAAATTTCCGAAGCGATTCTCCGGATACGGTTGTGAGCACGGGTGAGGTACGTGAAATTATAAAGAGACTAGCTCAATTGGAAAAAAATTACAGATTAAGACTTGATGATGCAAATAATTTAGTAAACATATTAAAAGAAATGACAAAATCATCTGAGAGCGAAAATGCCGAATAAATATATGATAGGTTGAATCAAGAAATAAAAAACTATCAATTATTCAAAGTCATGATCTACGGCATATAAAAACAACAAAACTGAACGGGCTACGCCCGTATTACTATTTCCAGTACATCCTTACGGAACTGCCAAAGCTTTGTGATGAACAGGGAAACCTGGATCCTGTGAATATGGATCATTTGATGCTCAATATTTGGAATACCGTATACATGCAAAATTGTAATTTTTTACACCAATCATCAATTCAAACGGATTTGTTCCGATATCTAAAATGCAGTCGAAAGTTATATTATTATAAGTAATTTCAAATTGTTCGATACTTTTATTTTGAAGTCCAATAGATCTGCATAATGGTGCTAAATTTTTGAATCTGTATTTCATAGGGATCTTCCGTTCCCGTTGCTTCATCAATGGATTCATTTTAATGGCAAGCTTTACACAGAGTGCTTCCAGCGGACGGCGGATCTCATTAATGATCTTTGTCGATAATTTTTCTTTCATTGTATCTGCTTTCCCCGAAATTAATCTGTCGCTATTATAGCATAAACCGCATTTTCTTAACAAGTAATGAAATACAGGAATACACAGATACCAGTTATTTACTGAAAATTCTCCGCTGTCCGGCTGTGATTCCGCTGTTTGTCTTCTTCTGTGATCTTCCGGATCACGCGGCAGGGATTGCCAACGGCTACAACATTTGCCGGAATATCTTTTGTCACGACGCTTCCGGCTCCGATCACGGTGTTGTCTCCGATGGTTACACCTGCCAGTATTTTTGTGTCGCCGCCGATCCAGACGTTGTTACCGATTGTGATCGGTTTCCCCATACAGTCACCTTGCAGACGCTCCAGCGGATCCAGTGCATGATTTACGGCGTAAATACCGATGCGGGGTCCGAGAAGACTGTGTGCACCGATACGCACTCGGGCACAGTCTAGGATTACGCAGTCGAAATTAATGTATACACGGTCTTCAATCTCAATATTGCTTCCATATTCACAGCGAAAATCCGGTTCAATCTATATGTTTTCTCCCGTTTTTGCGAAAAATTCGTCGAGCTGCTGCTTCCGTTTTTCTGTCTCCTTGTCGGTTGTTACATTGTAGGCGCGGAAAAGCTTTTTCGCACGAACCCTGCGGTCGAACAGATCCTGATATGAGTCATCGTAGAGTTCTCCCCGCTGTAATTTTTCCCATTCTGTCATACCCATTTATCCTCCAGTTTCATTGCTTTTTCGTACATTCCTGCCAGATAATCGCCGCCTGTGTCTTCCTGGTATAAAAATTCCGGCATGTGTTCCGGCGGCAGATAGTTGCTGCACGCTTCCTGGATTTCTGCTATCACCGCTTCATTCACAAGTGCACCGGTAAATACCATACAGTCCGGATTGATCAGAACAATATTCGCGACGGTCATCTGTACCAGAAGCGGCATCGCCTGTTCCGGACAGAGCCGTTTTTTCTGTTTCTCCCGGTCGAAAGGAAATACCAGAAAGCCGGTCATTCCCGCGAGATCACTTTTTCCTGCGATCACTTCCCCGTGATGAATACTTGCCATACCTGGAAGAACATGCAATGGAAAATTCGCCAGTGTGACAATCTGATCCGGCTGGCAGTTCCTCTTGTAATAGCCGTATACACGATAGTGCAGATCGTTTTCCATATGAACCATAACGGAAAAACGACTCTGTAATTTTCCCACGAGATCGCAGCCGTCGAGTTCCGGAATATCACAGTGAGAGATTTTGCCCTCTTTTAAAAGGCTCGGAGTTCCGATCATAATTGCCCTGATCCGCTTCTGCTTTTGCATCATCTGTTCGATTTCGTTTATCAGGCATGTTTCATCCAGAAAAGAGAAACTTGCCTGTCTTTTCTCAGCGATGTTGCCAAGCGCGTTCAGAAGATATAGATATAAAATCCGTGATTCATCCATCATTTCAAACCACACACACAGGGTAAATTCATAGGATTCGTTCAACTGATATGCCAGTGAACTTCTTCCGACTTCACCGAGCTGTAATTTGTGACCGGTCACTTCCCCGTCGGCTGCCATCTCATTGATCAGCGTATTGCAGGTTGCCGTAGAGAGACCGGTGTGTCTGGCAAGTTCCTGTTTGGTGAATTCTTTTCCCTCCCGCATGACGGTTCGGATCTTTTTCTTGTTTTCAACACGAAGTTGCGCGGTATCCTTCAAAGTGTCACCTCCACATATTTTCTAATAATTATTATAACTATTATAATAATTATTAGAAAAAACGAGATAAAATACGCTTCGCGAATTTTACTCGTTGCATTGCATATCAATAATTGATCCAGTGGATCAATTTTGATTATCGCGGCAGTCGTCAAGGTCTCGTGCAAGCATGGACTTTGACTCGTTGCTCGCGTAAATTAAAAAGCAGAACATCTGATTCCAGACATTCTGCTTCGGGTTTATTCGTGTACTAATATTTTATTCATTCTTTTCCAGTCCGGTTTTTCCTTCTACGTGGTGTTTGCGGCACAGAGCGATATACCGCTCGTTTGCTCCTACTTCCACCTGTTTTCCAGCGTGGACCATCTTTCCGTTGCTGTCGATGCGGGCGTTGCACCGTGCACCGCTTCCGCACCAGCAGACAGTCTTTAATTCTTCGATCTTGTCCGCCCAGGCAAGCAGCCACATGCTGCCCTCGAAAAGATGCATCTGAAAATCCGTCCGAAGCCCGTAACAGATCACCGGAATCTCCAGGTCATCGACCAGATGTGTGAAAAATTCAATATCACTTTTTTTACAGAACTGCGCTTCATCCACGATGATACAGTCATACGCTTCCAGATCTTCCGTTGACATCTCAACCAGATCTTCCACATAGATACACGGCTCTTCCAGTCCGATCCGGCTGTGCATCACACCGATCTCCCGGGTATCCAGCTTCGGTTTTGCAAGCAATGCACGTTTTCCACGTTCTTTGTAATTATAGGCAACCATCAGGGCGTTCGCCGTCTTGGAACTTCCCATGGCTCCATATCGAAAATATAACTTCGCCATTCCCAATACTCTCCTTTTGCATATCTTTGCTTAGTATATCGGATAATTGCACTGCCGTCAAATGAGTTACAAAACAAGTGTGTTACTAAGTACACAAAAGGATCAGAATTTCAGAAATCCGTGGTACACCGTCTTACGATCTCACAGGGAGCTTGTTGACCGGATCGTTAGCGGATATCCGAAAAAAGAGGCTTCAGCGATCTGCGAAGAACTGGGATACGAAGATCAGCTGATCGATGTCGGCGAAGTCTTCGCTTTCTGGGCAATCGAGGGTCCGCAGTCCATCAAAGAGGAATTCCCGTTTGAGAAAGCCGATCTTCCGATTCTTGTGACGGATAATCACAAACCGTACAAACAGCGGAAAGTCCGCATCTTAAGCGGCGCGCATGCTTGCCTTTTATATCGCTTTCTTCCACGGTCATACACTGACGGAAGACGGACTGATTGGGGACAGGGAAGGCAATTCTTATACGATCAAAGACGAACGGACGGTTCTGGAATTTTATTATGCCCACAGGGATGACAATGTAAAAGATTTTGTTCATGCCGTATGTACGAACACTGCGTTCTGGGGTGAAGATCTGACAGAGATTACAGGATTCGAAACGGCGGTCTGCAATTATCTGGAGTAGATCTGTGAGAAAGGAACATATGCGGTGATGGAGGCGCTGGTTAAGTAGAAAATAAACTTCTAAAATACATAATTTTAGGCTATGGTTGCGGGTCAGCTAACATGACAACAGAAAAATTAGTCAAAACAAAAAAAGAAAGTTTCTATGGTATAGCAGAAGAAACTTTCTTTTTGTTTAATTATAAATATTTTATATTATTGTTTGCATCCCATACTTATCCAGATCGACCTTCCCGCCAACCACTTCCACCCCATCTTCTTCCAGAAGCCGTGCCTGTACCTGCTCGCCGCCGAAGGCGAAGGCTCCGGCGAGTTCACCTTTGGCGTTGACGACGCGAAAACAGGGAATGTGTTCCGGATCCGGATTCTTGTGCAGCGCATTTCCTACCGCTCTTGCCATCTTCGGCTCACCAGCCATGGCTGCGATCTGACCATAGGTCGCCACATGACCTTTCGGAATCTGTTTTACTGCTTCGTAGATCCGTTTGGTTGGACTGTCTGTGACCAGATCATAACTTTCGGCGATCATCCGGCGGATCTCCTTTTCTGGGATCGTTCCGTCTAGAATAATCGTGTTCCAGTGTTCCTTGTTCAGATGATAGCCGGCAGTTACCGAATCATAGGCAGAGCGCCAGAAATCCCGCCATTCAGGCGCAACCTTCACGTTCAGATTGATAAAGCCGTTGCGCTCATAGATCCAGAGAAATGCTTTTTTACTTCCACGAACCCGGACAAGCTGCCAGTTGGGATCGTGAAACGGTTTTTCTTCGTAAACATTGTCAAACGACAGACCGTAAGCCAGTGCTTCTTCTCTTGTTGTCATAGTATCTGTTCTCCCAGCGTTTTTATAAGATATCAAAAGCAAGATGATTGATCATTTTAGTCTTCTTTGCAGAAAAAATCAACAGCTGCCTGCGTTGCTTCCGGCTGCATGCTTGGACCAAATCCGTGATCGGCTCCTTTTACGATGTGCAGTTTACTGTTTTTATAGACGTCATGGTAGCGTTCCGAAGCAATCTTATTTACAACTGGATCGCTGTCACCATGCAGCAACAGAACTTCTCCGGTGTAGTGGGAAGCAATCTCATAGATTGGCAGATTCTGTGCGATACGGAAGTAAAAACCACCGATGGTGTGTTCGTGTACATGGATTTTATCCGGGATCTGTACAGGATCGTAAGTGGTTCCCTGGCACTCTCCTTTGATGGCATCATCTTTTAAGGTAGCAGCCGGGGCAGACAGGATTACCTTTTTGAAAACTTCCGGATAGTATCCGGCGATCATACTTGCAACCACACCGCCCTGGGAATGACCGAACAGGAAGATGTTACGGACATGCTCCAGAGATCTGACATGATCGAGAATTACTTTTGCATCTGCAATCTCATTTAACACGGTCATATCTTCCAGCTTTCCGTCGCTGTCTCCATGTCCGTTAAAATCAAACCGGACAGAAGCAACCCCTTTTTCTAGCAGAGCATCGGCAAGAGCCGTCAGTAATTCTCCGTTGCGGTTTCCGGTAAATCCGTGCATGAGAATAGCAATGTCATAACTATCTTTTTCCGGCACTACCAGTTCTCCACGTAAGGTTAATCCATCTCTTTTTACTTCTACGTTCATAATATATGTTCTCCTTTGCAAATATAGTTTGATAGTTATCGACACAATCTCCTGGAGTTACCAGAGATCATAAGTCTTCATTGTTTCGGGTGTCCGATATTCGTGTTTCTCATAATAGCCGATCAGTGTTCCGTCCTCATCCCGTAAAGCAATCACATAAACATCTTTTAATTTCTTTTCGTTATATGAAGTATAAACGATATTGTGCGATGAATCCGCTGCAAACCAGTTGATGATCTGATGAATCTTCGTATTCGAATCCGCGTTGTGACAGTTTAAGAGGCTTTTCCCGATCAGCGCTGCCCCGCCATACTTATGATAATCTTTGATGGCAGCAGGATTCATATAAATAATCGTATGTTCCAGATCACAGATTACAATAGAAAGTCGGTCCTGATCAACGATGCTTTTAAAACAAGGGGATAAGATCTGTTTGGTGTCTGACATGATGTTTTCGTCCTTTCTGTTGCGATAAAATATAATATTTATTATACCACAGATTGAGAAAATGAAACAGAAAAGAATACCCTGAGAATCCGAAACAGAATCCTCAGGGTATAGATCAAGCTAATTTTTCCAATACCGATGTTCCTTCCCACTCTCTCGACTTCGAGATCTTCATAAGATCTGCAATCGTCGGTGCAAGGTCAAGCAGGGTAAGTCCATGCAGCTGCACGCCCTTAGGGAATTCTTTTCCTACAAAGAACATTGGGATCGTCATATCTTCCGGGATGTTTTCGCCGTGTCCTCGGTCGTGACCGCCGTGGTCAGCGGTGATCACGATGGTGTATCGATCATGGACGGCTTCGTAGACCTGCTGGACGCAGGAAAATGCATTGTTTACCTGGTGCATATATTCCGGTGTCATCCAGCCGTGGTCGTGACCGCCTTTGTCGTCTGTTTCCACCAGATACAGATACACAAAATCCGGCTCTTTCCGGGCAATCAGGGAAAGGGCTTCCTGCGTGAGCAGTAGATCCGAATTGTCCTCTTCGTATTCATTGACGAAAAAAGAATATTTCATATTTCCAGATGTCCATACATGGCGCATCGGTTCCCAGCCATAGAAAGCGGCACAGGTTTTGTCAGCACGCTCCAGCTGTTCTGCCAGTCCGCGGATCGGTCGTACCGGCGGCATGTAGTCGTTGGTGATAATCCCGTGGCGGATGGGCGGTACGCTGTAAAAGATCGAGGTATGCGCCGGCAGGGTAACCGGTGGCACAACAGAACTTGCATCCAGGGAATAGCATCCGTTTTCTTTCAGTGTGTTTACAAAAGAATGACCGCAGGTTTCCACGGCATCCGGTCTGAGTCCATCGATGGAGATCAGTATTACTTTTTTATCCATATGTGAGATTCCCCCGTATATACAAAGATTTTGATACCGGCTGCTTCTGTACCAGAAAGCCTGATATTTTCATATACTCAGTATAGAATTTCATTCACCGCATGTAAAGGGATTATTATCTGATTTTCTGTGGATTTTTCAACGGTTCAGAATTTCCGACGGATTGTGCAATGATCTCAAGCGGCAGCATGCGGATTTCTTCATAAGTCCGTTCCTGGCAGGACGGATTGAGTGGAAAATCAGCGTTCTCTTCTACCGTCTCTACGGTGATCGCCGGTCTGTGCAGCAGTTCAGAATAATAATTCACAGGACTTCCGCCGTTTAAACGGGAGAGATACTCTTCCTCCTGTTTTCCGAGAGAGTAATTCGATAATTTCTGCATATACCGCGCCAGCTTGTGATTGCGCTGGTTATAGGAAAATGGCATCGCCTGCCGATAATAGTAGATGATGCGTCCTCTGGAATGAAAATCGAGATAGCCGATCGTATCACACTGTTCAAAGACACGGATCAGTGCCTTGGTTTCCTGTTCACTGGCGGGATACTCGCCGAACTGCTGCTGAATGTAGGATTTGCATGGAAAATTCCGGTTGATATCGACCGTTCTTGCGTTGTATTTCCAGTAGGGCCAGTCCACGCCGCGCATTTTGCATGCCTGTCGGAGAATGGGATTGCGGATCGCGTTGAAACTCTCGGTGGCGATCACATAACCGTCCGGGTTGACGATGGGAAGAAAACAGATCGAACAGTGGTCGAGCAATTCCCGTACCGGATAATTTCTCATATTCAAGTTATCCTGATAAGCCTGACTGTATTCCTGCGCCATCCTAGTCAGAAGCACCGGATTGATGGATTCTTTTCCATGGATACCTGCCGTCAGAATCAGCGCGTCCAGTCCAAGTCCGACACGAAGCATCGGAATCGATCGTTCGTCATGGCTCTCCCCCACTTCTTTGTATACCGTGAAATCTGGATACTGTGCACCGGATTCCTGCAGATTGCGGAGGAGTTCTTCATAAGTATAGGATTGATTTAACGTAATCATACAAACCTCCCTGTGTCATAAGATTGATGGGAAATATTCCCCCTTTTATGTATATATGAGGCAGATCGTATTTTAGAACCAGAGAAGAAAAATGTGTAAAAAGACTGCCGTTCAAAAACAAATTTGAACGGCAGTCTTCTTCACAATCGGTTACCCATGCACGCATCGCCTTGATCGGGTAAATATAAGAATATGTATCCTGAATGGTCAGGCGGTCGCAGGCATCCGTGTTATCACTGGTCCAGAATTTTTATCAAAATTTACCATTGAATTTTTATGAAATATGCACAAAAAGAAGTAGAATCTGGAAAAAAACATGGTTTTACTAAATGCGCCATGCATTTTTTTAATTGAAAGATTGAAAAATTTTATGAGTTTTACTTTTTTACTAAACAAAAACGGATATATGAGGATACTGGGAAGAAATGTATGTTTTAGAAAAACGGACATCTGTTTTACCGTTTTTCGTCGCTGTCACAGATGTCCGTTCAGGATATGGTTTACGGACGAACCTGTCCGTTTCCATAGATGATATATTTTGTGGTGGTCAGTGCAAGAAGACCCATCGGACCTCTTGCGTGAAGTTTCTGCGTGCTGATACCGATCTCCGCACCGAAACCAAATTCAAATCCATCGGTGAATCTGGTGGATGCGTTGACATATACGCAGGCTGCGTCGACTTCATCGAGGAACTTCTGCGCGTTGGTATAACTTTCGGTGATGATCGCTTCCGAGTGACCGGTATTGTAGCGGTTGATATGGGCGATTGCCTCCTCCACGGAATCTACGGTCTTCATGGAGATGACATAGTCCAGGTACTCTTTCCCCCAGTCTTCTTCGGTTGCAGCGACTGCGTCAGGAACCAGTTCACAGACTTCCTGATCACCGCGGATCTCCACATGTTTTTCCTGCAAGCGTGCAGCAAGAACCGGGAGCAGTTTCTCTTTTACGTCTCTGTGGATCAGAAGGGACTCACAGGCGTTGCATACACCTACCCTCTGAGTCTTGGCGTTGATGATGATATCCACAGCCATTGAAAGGTCTGCGGTGGCATCGACAAAGATATGGCAGTTGCCGGTACCGGTTTCAATGACCGGGATCGTGCTGTTTTCCACGACGGCGCGGATCAGTCCGGCGCCTCCTCTCGGGATCAGAACATCCACATACTGATTCAGCTTCATGAATGCAGCGGTGGTCTCTCTGGAGGTGTCTTCGATGAGAAGCAGCGCGTCCGGATTCACATTTGAATCGGACAGTGTCCGGCGGATGCAGGTTACGATCGCCTGGATCGAATGAAATGCATCGCTTCCGCCCTTTAAGATCACGACATTGCTGGTCTTAAAGCAAAGACCGAAGGCATCGGCAGTTACGTTTGGACGCGCCTCATAGATAATACCGACAACACCGAGGGGTACACGCTTCTGACCGATGCGAAGACCGTTCGGACGCTGTTTCATGCCGAGCACCTCGCCGATCGGATCATCGAGGGCGGCAATCTGATACAGACCTTCTGCGATCTGTGCGATACGATCTTCCGTTAATAAAAGACGGTCCAGAAGTCCCTGGGACATGCCGTTTGTCCGGCCTTTTTCCATATCTTTTTCGTTGGCAGCCAGGATCTTGGCAGCATGGAGCTTCAGATCGTCGGCAGATTTTCTTAAAATCTGATTTTTTTCTTCACTTTTGAGATGCTGCAGATCCGGTTTTGCGGCCTGCGCCCGTTTTCCGATATTATCCAGGTATTCCATATGCATTCTCCCTTCTGTAAGTTCCTGTCTGGCAGTACTTACCGGTAAATAGTTTTCTCTGTGATTACCACATCCGGCAGCAGATCGGTCGGTTCGGTCGGAACTTCTTCCATCATCTGAAATTCAAATGCCAGTGCTGCGGTAAAATGACGGGTATGTTTGCTAAGATACCGGTCATAAAAGCCTCCGCCGTATCCTACCCGGTGGCGCCGATCGTCGAATGCGACTCCTGGCATTACCATCAGTCCATCCTCTCCGTCTGCAACCGGAAGATCCGTTTTCGGTTCGCGGATGCCAAAATATCCCGGTTCCAGATCCTCTGGGTGTGAGATCTGATAAAAGATCATATCCTCTCCGACAACCTTTGGAGCTGCCACTTTTTTTCCGAGACGGAACGCTTCTTCGATGATTCCGTCTGTCATAACTTCGTTTTTACAGTCTATGTACAGATAGATCCAGTCGCTTTCCTGAAAAGCAGGAAGTGAGAAAAGTTTCTGCCAGATCTGTTCACTGTTTTTATGGACAGCGATCGGATCGGCTTCTTTTCTGCGCCGGAAAATCTCTTTTCTAATGACTTTCTTTGTTTCCATATTTTTCTCCCAGATTGGTGATACTTCCGTCTTTTTCCTGAATGTTGATGTTATCCAGCTGAGAACGGAGATTCATGCGGACACTTGCGATAAATTCTTTTCGAAGTTTATGCTGTTCTTTTTTCTCTTCCGGTGTCAGTTCCTGTGTTTTTGCCTTTCTGGCAAGTTCGTTGATACGGTCAATTCCTTTTTGATCCATGTTGCTGTTCTCCTTTTACAGTATCCGTTCCAGAAAATCCAGAACGTAAAAATCATTTTTCTTGTGGGACAGGAATAAGGTTCCATAAGCGCGTCCCTGCATGATCTTATGGATGACATGAAAGTCTGCACCGTTGGCGATAATCATGTCGGTTCCGGCAGCACTTGCAATCTCGGCTGCGGTCAGTTTGGTTGCCATACCGCCGGTTCCCACATTGCTTCCGGTACTTCCCTTTCCCATGGACAGCAGATGCTCGTCCAGTTCTTCCACCACATCAATAAATTTGGCTTCCGGATTCTTATGCGGATCGTCGGTAAACAATCCATCGATATCCGAAAGAAGGATCAGAAGATCGGCACCTACCATAGCGGAAACCACTGCGGACAGGGTATCGTTATCACCAAATTCAATCTCGTAAGTGGATATGGTATCATTTTCATTTACGATGGGGATCGCACCCATGCGTAAGAGTTCTTCAAATGTATTTTTTGCGTTTAACCGGTTCAGATTATTCAGAATCGTGTGTTTGGTCATCAGGATCTGACTGGCAACCTGATTGTATTCTGCAAATAATTTCTGATAGATCATCATGAGTTTTGCCTGTCCGATGGCCGCACAAGCCTGTTTCTGTGCCATTTTCGACGGTTTTCGGTCGTAACCCATGGTTTTACTTCCCACCATGATCGCGCCGGAAGAAACCAGGATCACATCTTTTCCCTGATTTCTCAGATCACTGATCTCACGGACCAGAACCTCCAGTTTGATCAGATCCAGATAGCCGGTATCCGGATGGGTCAGCGAAGAAGAACCGATTTTGATGACGATTCGTTGTTTATCTTTCAGTTTTTCACGAAATGCTGTATTCATTCGTCTTACTCTCCTGCCTGTATTACTTACATATGCGGACTTGCTTTCGCAATCGCAATATTCTATAACATTGTACCGCACTACATGGGAAAGTTCCAGTATTTTTTTAACTGGAGTAGTTTTCGAGAAAGCTGTAAAGCTCCTGACGGGAATTCAGACGGTACTCTTTTTGAATCTTTTCCCTGACGGAAGACGGCAGACTTTCCTCAGAAATCTCTGTCGTCTCATAGACAGAACCATCCGAATGCTGGATCACGACTTTTCCATCTACAATGCGAATCAGATAAGACGGCTGTAGAATCTGTTCCGTCTCCTGTGTCGTGGGTGGCTGTATCTCTGGCTGATCGGAATTTCCAAGCTGATAGCTGAAATAATATCCGGCAGTTAAAAGAAAAAGACAGGAACAGACGATGAGTACGTAAGAGAATCGGCGCATATAGAACACTCCTTTTTCTTACAGTATCAGCGAATGTTTCCTGTCTTATTCATAAATAAATGCTTATGCTGTTTTCTAATATTCGGTATCCGATGCCGCAGCCTCTTCTGCTGCTGCCTGTTCCTCACTGCCCTGTGTGTCGGCAGAAGTATCGGAATTGTCATCGGAACCAAGAATCTCTACACGGTCTGCGTAAGTATCCTGGATGATACATACCCAGGTCTTACCGGTATCCATGGTGATCTGGTTTCCATTGGTATCATAGTAGAAAGTAGCACCCCATGGGGTATGTTTTTTCCAGGTGATATCAATGGCTTTTCCGTTTACGATGTATTTTCCTACGTTCGGTTCGTCAACATCGATGTTCAGATAACCGTTTTCATCGTATTTTCTCCAGGAAGAATACTGCAGAATAATGTTTTTATAAGCAATCTGCTCACCGGTCAGCTCATCGATCTGTTTGTCGCCATACTGGAAACGATAATACAGTTTGTCCTCCGGATTGTATTCAAACCATGGCTCGTTCAGGAAATACCCAGGTTTTACAACGTTTACTTCGGTCTCTCCCGGAAGTTCCACTTCATCGTCCACGCCGCAGAATGCATATCCCGGCTGGAAGTCTTCATCGTATTCCTGGCTGTAGCCGTTGATCTCGATACCTTTCTGGATGCCCTCAAAGCTTGTATATGCGTTGTGTGGGGATTTTCTGTCGGTGGTACGGTAAAATACCTGATCCCCGTATCCTGCCAGTCCGCTGATGTTATTTACTTCCGGTAACTCCAGGAACGGAAGTGCGTAAGCAGACTGTCCGTAATGCGTATAGATCGCGTCAAATCCTGATGCATAGAAGATATAGTAATCACGGCAGCTTCGTACAGAACCGATCTTTTCCAGATTATCGTAATCTTCAAATACACCCATCAGACGGGTGATACCGCCCTCTACCGGCGCTTCGTATACAACACCTGCGTTAGCGATACCGGCCTGCGGGCAGGCTGGTTTTAAGTTGTTGAGCATAACGGCTACCGGGCGTCTTCTTCCGATGGATTCCGGAACGTATTCGCCGGTCAGATAACTTACCACATAGCCGTCAGGAATCGGATCTTCGGTCGGTTCCGGTTCTTCGGCAGCCATGGCTGTCGGTTCCGGTGTTGCCTCTGCTTCCTGTGTCGGCTCCGGCGTAGCTGTCGGTTCTGCTTCCGCAGTTTCATTTTTCTGACATCCTGCCAGCATGATACCGCCTGCCAGTCCAAGAGTGATGATCAGTTTTGCATATTTTTTCATATGTGATCTCCTTTTCATGTAATAAAATCGTTAATCTCTGCCAATCTGTAACTGCTGGAGAGCCTTCTCCTGCTTCTGTTCCATGACGATACGTTCCTCGTCCACCATATGGTCATAGCCCAGTAGATGCAGCATACTGTGGGCAACTAAAAATGCATATTCTCTTTTTACGCTGTGTCCGTAAGCTTCCGCCTGTTCCACTGCTTTTGGTATGGAGATCATGATGTCCCCCAGAAGCAGTTCGCCGCTCTCCGGATCAAAGCAGCTGTCGTCGTCTTCCAGAACAGAATAATCTGCCGGTGCCGGAAAATCCACCATCGGGAAAGAAAGTACATCCGTTGCCCGGTCGATCTGGCGATATTCCAGATTGGTTTTATGGATCGTCTCATTATCTGTCAGAACCAGGCAGACCTGCGACTCATAGGGACATCCTTCCTGATCCAGAACGGTCTCCATCACATCTTCTGCGACCTTCAGAAAATCAAAATCAAAAGTCTGATCCTGTTCATTGGAAAAATCAATACTCATAACTGTTTCCCCTCCGTTTCTGATTCTTCTGTGGTGCCGGTTTTTCCGGGTGTTTCTTTTCGTAGGCTTCATATGCCTGTACAATCTTCTGTACCAGCGGGTGACGGACAACGTCTTTGCTGGTCAGCTGGCAGATCGAGATGCCTTCCACTTTTTTCAGTACCTGAAGTGCCATCTCCAGACCTGATTTCTGACCAGAAGGAAGGTCTTTCTGCGAAGAGTCTCCGGTGATAATGACTTTGGAGCCAAAACCGATACGGGTAAGGAACATCTTCATCTGTGCCGGAGTTGTATTCTGCGCTTCATCCAGAATAATAAATGCATTGTCCAGTGTACGACCGCGCATGTAAGCAAGTGGCGCCACCTCGATCAGACCTTTTTCAGAATTTTTCAGAAAACTCTCCGCCCCCATGATCTGATACAGTGCATCATACAGTGGCCTTAAATAAGGATCGATCTTGCTCTGCAGATCTCCGGGAAGAAATCCAAGTTTTTCTCCTGCTTCAATTGCCGGTCTTGTAAGAATGATACGTCCTACTTCATTATTTTTAAATGCCGTGATCGCCATCGCCATTGCAAGGTAGGTCTTTCCCGTTCCTGCTGGTCCGAGACCGAAGGTAATCATCTGCTTACGGATCGCATCGACGTATTTTTTTTGTCCCAGCGTCTTTGGCTTGATCGGCTTACCCTGGATCGTATGACAGATAATATCTTTATCAATCTCCAATACACTGTCTTCGCTGTCTTCCATTGCAAGTGAAAGTGTATAATCTACCTGCTGTTCTGTGATACCACCACCACGTTCGGACAGTTTTACCAGATTCGCAAGTACGCTTTTTGCTTTCTCAACGCGGGCAGCTTCACCCATGATCTTTACATGTTCATCTCTTGCTATAAGTGTGACATGTAAAGATCTTTCAATTTTTTTCGCATAAACATCGAACTGACCGAACACATTCTGCTCATGCTCGGTCGGAATCTCAATGACTGTTTCCATCATGCCCATCTATATTCTCTCCTTGTTGCGATTTTGAATTTCGCGGAATCTTTTTTATCTTCGACGGTCTTAAAACACCGATACTCCTGACTGCAGTGATCGTGCCTCTCGCACTGGCGTTTCCTGACCCTGTGTATATTTTAACATCATTCTCCAGAATTTCTACCCCTTTTTTCTCCAAATCACGGCAATATTGTGAAAATGTATGGCTTAAAAGCTGCTGTTTTTCCTTTGTTGTATGATTTTTCTGACTTATTCTGTAAAAAACTGTTGTTTTCGTGCCATAAGAAACCGGCAGTTTGATGCGGTCAAAAAGGCAGAGTGGATGATTTGTGATATAAATTTCCTGTTTTTTCGTCTGTTCTGTCTGTTTTTCGGGGAAAATATCTCCGGTCTGAAACTGCCAGTCTGCAATCCTTATATAGTCTTCTTTCTTCTTTATTGTTCCATAAACTTTTTTCGTATAACTGTTTGCTAAAACCTCTTTATATGGAATCTTTACTTCCGCTTTGATATCCGCATCTGCCCTGTGATACTGGTAATCGATCACTGTCTGACTGTCATCCTTTACCGGAACCTGACCGGACACAAGCACCTGTCCCTTTCTGACCTTCTTTCCTTTCCGGATTCTGGGAATACCTTCCCTTGGAACAATTTCTGTGATCACACCATCTGTATCTGCGACAAGATCATAAGGGGACACGGCTTTCTCTTTTCTATTTTCCGTCAGTTTCTTTGTCTTACTTCTGTATGCATCCATATTTTCCCGGACACGGATACAGAGCCGATTGCCGTCAATGCTCGCTGAAACCCATATGATATTTTTATAATTCCTTCTAAGATCTGCTGCAATCTTGCCGCAGTTTACTTTCGATTTCACCATTCCGGTATGTACCTTATTATTTTCCAAATAATGAAGAATCTGCTCTCTCGTATAGATCTGATTTCCCGACAGATCAATATCCCAGATAAAACGTGTCAGCATGACCAGTAATGCAAAACACAGTACACATCCCGTAAAAAATAATTTTCTCCTGCGATAGCGGAGCAGAAAAAAAGGAAGACCAATACGCTTCACGATCGTGACTTTCGTACCGGTCTTTCGAAGAATCGTTTTCAGTTTTTTGAAATCGCATACGAACATATTTACTTCATATGCGCCATTTACCACCTGCAGATTCCAGAGACGGATGTTCCTGTGACGACAGCCATTAATAAAACGCTCGGTTCCGGAGCCTGTAATACGGATTCTTAAATATCCCCGGGTATATCTCCACAAACGGATCAGCATCTTTTCCGACACCTCCTTATTCACTGCAATGATATTCGATATCCCGGATCCATCCGGTCATTTTCATCTCATCATTCGTATAATAGGAGATCATCAGATGCTCTCCGGTAACTTTTAACTGGCCGCCTTTTACCTGCACCCGGACAAGTTCGCCTGTATATTCCAGAATCCCACGGTAGTTCTCCAGCGTAAGCTCCACATTACCGGTTACTGTCAGAACCGACAGCCCCGGAAGTACATCTTTCGGTATCTCTGCAAACTCCATACACACCGACTGCCTTCTTATGGATGTTATTGTAATCTATGCAGATCTTTATTTCAATATGCTCACATCCACGCAAAAAACTTTACTGATCGTTGGTTGCATCCCCGTCTCCGCTCACCGGGATCGCTTCTCCAAGATATGTCGGTTTTGTCTTGCGCAATACCGATACAACGTCTTTATCTCTTGCCAGAAGTTCCCGCAGATCCCGGTACATCTGTCCTGCATAGCGCGTTTCCTTTGCCGGAACTCCGGTCACCTTCATTCCAAGCCCCTTGCCACTGTACAGTGCACGATACAGATGATATTTCTGTGACACAACGATCATATTCTTTACCTGAAAAACCGCCTTTGCACGATACATACTCTCATAAGTGGAAAATCCGGCATGATCCATAAAAATATCTGAAGACGGAATCCCTTTGTCTATGGCATAATCTTTCATAACCTGTACTTCGTCATAGTCTTTTCTGCCATGATCGCCACTCATAATGATCTTGGATGCTGCTCCTTCTTCATAAAGTCTGCATGCCGTCTCCAGACGGTCCCGTAACATAAGCGACGGTGAATTGTCCTTGTGTACGCCTGCTCCAAGTACAAGGATACAGTCTGCTTTTGAAGATTTCACTTCAGATTCCTTTTTGATCAGACCTTTCGTGCTTCCGATCACCCATGCATTTCCAAGAAGTGCTGCAAGAATAACAAACAATCCGATACAGATCAGATTTCTGAAAATACGCAGTATCAATCTTTTTTTCTTTTGTCTTTTCATATACTTCCCCATTTCTTTTTTACTTAACTACAATTCTTTGTCGCCATAGCATCTGAAGAAAACTGCCAATAGCAAATTTTGCATGTGCTGTATTTTAACGTTCCTTAATCATTTGATAATAATCAAGTCCTTCATATCCAAGCCTTTTGTATAACGCGATTGCTTTTTCATTGCACGGTGTTGCCTCCAGGCGGTATCTCTTAGCATCCGGGTATTCTTCTTCTACCCATGCAAATACTTTTGTTCCATAACCTTTGCCTCTCGCTTCCGGTTTGAAGAAAAGTTCTTCTAAGAGAACTGTCTGTCCTCCCGCCTCGTTGCTCCAAGTAAGAGACATATTAAAATATCCGACAACGCCGGTTTCATCTTCCAGCATCAACATTCTCGCATACTGTCGGCTGCGCAGGCATTCCTTAAGTGTTGCCTCAAAATTTTCTTCCGGAACCGTGTGGTCACACGCCGGTCCTTCATAAAATTCCTTCTCCATCGCAAAAAGGACTTCTCTGTCTGTCTCTTTAACATCTCTGATTGTAAACATAAAAACCTCCGATACTTTTCTTATTTCACATCTGTTATATACAGATTCCATACGAATTGTTTCGTACTTCGTACTCTCACAATTCTACCCAATATTCGCATATCGTGAAGCTTACGCTCCACTTTTATGCTCATATCGGGGCGGGGCATTAAGCCCTAAAACTACTCATGTGCAAGCACATCGTAGTTTTAGGCTTTTGCCCCTGGCATCTAACATTATACATGAGTTTATTCCGCCTGTATAGTCTCTTAGACCTTGCATTCTGATTTCTGGATGCTATAATAGTACAAGATATGCATTTACCGAATGAAGGAGGAACTATTTTATGAAATTTATATATCCTGCCATCTTCCGTCAGACTGAAGAAGGCAGCTACAAAGGTTATTTCCCGGACCTGGAATATTGTTACGGAGAAGGGGAGACTCTGGATGACGCCATCGACAGTATCAACGATGCCGGAAAAGACTGGTTGACACTGGAATTATCCGAAGACGAACCACTCATCCCATATGTCAGTGATCTGGAAGATCTGACTTTGGAAGAAGGCGATATTGTCCGCAACATTTCCATGAACATCCGTTTTTATGAAGGATGGGATGAATAAAGAGATAACAGAAAGCATGTAAGATAAAAATCTCTGGAAATAAAGAGCGTGACTGCTCCTGTTTTCCCAGAGATTTTCTTTTATTATTATTTCGTTCAGCGAACTCTTTCACACAATGTTTTGTAAATTTATTTCTGATTTTATTCTTTGAGAATGTAATTTCCATCCGCGTTTGCTTTTATGTGCGTTTGATAAAATTCCTGTATGGCACGTATCATAGAATCCACATCTTTGACACCGGCTGTCTCATATGCGGAATGCATGCCAAGCTGTGGCAGCCCGATATCAACTGTGTTCATGGACACCTGAGCCATAGCAAGATTACCAAGCGTACTGCCACCTGCTTCATCCGAACGGTTTGCGAAAAACTGTACCGGAACACCTGCTTTTTCACAGATCATCTTAAATACCGCAATACTGACCGCATCACTTGTATATTTCTGACCGGCATGTGATTTCACAACAATTCCTTCGTTCATATAAGTACAGTTCGTCGTATCTGTTTTCTGCCTGTAATTCGGATGCACAGCATGTGCATTGTCGCAGCTTAACAGAAAGCTTCCTGCAAGTGCACGGTAAAAATCTTCTTCGCTGTATCCCAGTGCTTGATTTGTGCGCCACAATACATCAAAAAGGAAGGTAGACTTGGCTCCTTGTTTCGTTCCGGAACCGACTTCTTCATTATCAAAGCAGGCAAAGACATTGATATTTTTCTGATTACCGGCTGTCAGGAATGCTTTTGCAGAAGTAAATGCACACTCTAAATCATCCAGTCTCGGACATCCAATAAATTCTTCTTCACTTCCCCAGCGTACCGCTTTCATA
>OLPL01000217.1_pt1 | contig 44659 bp, 41 predicted proteins | sample 1673211 | NCBI WGS metagenome assembly OLPL01 (sample SAMEA3136766, study PRJEB25190) | human gut metagenome | reverse complement strand
GCATGTGCCGGAAGGACGGCACATCTTCCCCCAGATGACGGTGGAAGAGAACCTGGAGATGGGAGCTTTCACGGATCCTGCCGATATGGCCAAAACGATGGCCGATGTCTACGAGCGGTTCCACCGCTTGAAAGAGCGCAAACGCCAGCTGGCAGGCACCCTTTCCGGCGGTGAGCAGCAGATGCTGGCCGTGGGCCGCGCCCTGATGGGAAAGCCCAAGATGATTCTGATGGATGAGCCGTCTATGGGCCTGTCCCCGCTGCTGGTCAAGGAGATTTTCGAGATCATCAAGGAAGTCAACAAACAGGGCATCACGATCCTGTTGGTGGAGCAGAACGCTAAAATGGCGCTGGCCATCTCGGACCGCGCCTATGTGTTGGAGACCGGCACCATCACCATCGAAGGCAACGCCCAGCAACTGCTGAATGATCCCCGTGTGAAAAAGGCCTACCTGGGCCAGTAAAGGAGGGCACGCCATGTATCCGAATTATCCCTACTTCGCCGTGGCCATCACCCGCACCTGCGGGTCGGGCGGCGGCAGTTACATCGGAAAAAAGCTGGCGAAGGATTTTGACATTGATCTCTACGACCGCAAGCTGCTGCGCCTGGCAGCCGAGGACAGCGGCATCAACGAAAAGATCTTTGCCGCCGCCGATGAAAACACCAGGAAAACGCTGCTCTACCGCGTATCCCAGCATGTCTACGACGGCAGCTTTATCCCACCGGAGAGCGGCAACTTCATCAGCGACCAAAACCTGTTCAACTACCAGGCCAAGGTCCTGCGGGAACTGCTGAACGATGAAAGCTACATCTGTGTGGGCCGTGCGGCAGACTTTGTACTGAAGGATAAGTCCAATGTCCTCACCGTCTACATCGATGCCCCTTACGAGGACCGCATCGACCGGGAGATGAAGCGCCAGGGCATCGGCCGCAGCCAGGCCATCCGCTACATCGACAAGCTGGACCACTACCGGGAGAGCTACTACAAATATCACACCGGCCGCCAGTGGAAGCGGGTAGAAAACTACGACCTCTGCCTGGACAGCGCCGCCATTGGGCTGGACAACTGCGTAGAGGTCATCAAAAAAGTCATCGAGCTGAAATTTGGGGTGAAGTGCCCGCAGTAAAACTTGGGAAAACGCCCGCTATCATAAAACAGGGGAGGAAAGAGTTATGGAAGCACTTGCATATTACGATGGAAAGATCGGCACGCCGGAAGAATTGATGGTCCCATTCAACGAACGCGTACATTTCTTTGGCGATGGCGTCTATGATGCCACCGTCGGTGCCAATGGCAAGGTGTACCTGATGCAGGACCACCTCGACCGCTTCTACACCAGTGCCAAGGCGCTGGATATTCACATCCCGATGCCGAAAGAGGAACTGGGCAAGCTGCTGACCGACCTGCTGGCCAAGGTGGATGGCACCACCCACTTCGTCTACTGGCAGGTTACCCGCGGCGTTGAGACCCGCAACCACGTCTACGCCGAGGATCTGCCCGGCAAGCTGTGGGTGTCCATCCGACCCAACCACCTGAACGATCCCGATGTGCCCATCAAGCTGGACACCGCCGAAGACACCCGTTTTTATCACTGCAACATCAAAACGCTGAACCTGCTGCCCAGCGTAGTTGCCGCCCAGCACGCCAAGCGCATCGGCGTACAGGAGACCGTGTTCCATCGCGGCGACATCGTGACCGAGTGCGCTCACTCCAACGTGTCTATCCTGAAAGATGGTGTCTTCTACTCCCACCCCAACGATGAGTTCATCCTGCGGGGCATCGCCAAGACCCACATGATCCAGGCCTGCTACCGGCTGGGCATCACGGTCATGGAAAAGTGCTTTACGTTGGATGATTTGAAAAACGCCGATGAAATTATCGTGACCTCCTCCTCCAACTTCTGCCTGCATGCCTGCGAGGTGGATGGTCAGCCTGCAGGTGGCAAGGACCCTGCCATGCTCAAGGCCATCCAGGACGAGGTGCTGCGCGAGTACTTTACCTACACCGGAAAAACCACCGTGGTAGATTGAACAGGGGGTGGACCGCATGACCCGCGATGAACTGGAAAAACGCAACGTAGGCGAAAACCTCGATGCGCTGATGAACCTCGACCCCCGCGGCTACGGTGTCTGCCGCATTTTGTATGCAGGCAGCCGCGCCTTCACTGGCGAACCGCTGACGATGCACGCCGCCCAGGTGTTGTACGACAGCGTAAAAGAAAACGACCTGGTGTACATTTTGGTTGGATTTGTTCTGCTGCCACACCGTGTGCCGGAGATGGACGGTACGGTCAGCGCCATGCTGCTGGCCCGCGCACTGGTCATGGCATTCAACGCCAAGCCGGTCATCGTCTGCCCCAGCGACAGTGTGCAGGCCATTGAAAAGTGTGCCGCCGTGGTGGGTTTGCATATTTACGAAGACCTGGACACCGTGCAGGAATTGCCACTGAGCATGGGCGTGGTGGCCTTTACTAAGGATAAGGCCGCCGCCCCCGCCCAGGCCGCCGAGCTGGCCGCCCGTAAACCTGCGGCGGTCGTCTCGGTGGAAGCCAGCGGTGCCAACACTTTGGGCGTTTACCACAATGCCGTGGGCAAGGATGTGACCGAGATGCAGGCCAAGAGTGAAGCCCTCTGGGATCTGCTGCGTACCCAGGGCGTGCCCAATATTGCCATTGGCGATCTGGGCAACGAGATCGGCATGGGCACCATTGCTGACCATATCAAAAAGTACGTGCCCTTTACCGACAAAGGTGAGTGCCAGTGCGGCTGCGGCGGGGGCATTTTAAGCGCCACCAAAGCCGATAACATCATCACGGCCACCTGTTCTGACTGGGGATGCTACGGGTTGATGGCGGCGCTGGCGTACCTTAAAAAGGATATGGAGATTCTGCACCACGAGGAGATGGAATCCGAAGTGATGCGGGTGGCTGCGCGCAATGGTTTTATCGATATGACCGGCTCGCTGCTGCCGGGCATCGACGGTTTCAGCACCCGGATGAACGTGGGCATCGTCAGTTTGATGCGCCAGTGCACGGCCTACGCGGTGCGGTTCTCCCACAACTCGGATCACTGGTTCGGCCCGGTGCTGGCAAAGCATTTCTTTGATTGATTTCGCGGAAAGGGGGCGGCGGCCATGCTGCCGTTTACGGTACACCCGGTGGGGGACAGCGCCCTGCTGGCAGTTTTTACGCAGCGCATTGCGCCGGAGATCGGCGCGGCAGTGGCGGCGCTGAACACCCGCGTTCTGTCCGCCAACATCTCCGGCGTGGACGAGACTGTGCCCGCCTTTGCCTCGCTGATGGTCACCTACGACCCATTGGTGACCGACTACGACGCCGTGGCCGCCGCCGTGCAAAAGCTGGCCGATGCCCCCGATGCGGACAGCACCGCAGAGAACGGCAAGCTTGTCACGATCCCCGTCTGCTATGGCGGCGAGTTTGGCCCCGACCTGCCCTTTGTGGCCCGGCACGCGGGTCTGACCGAGCAGGGGGTCATCGCCCTGCACACCGGGCGGGATTACCGCATTTATATGCTGGGCTTTCTGCCCGGCTTCCCGTATCTGGGCGGGCTGGATGAACGGCTGTTTACCCCGCGGTTGGGTACGCCGCGCACAGCGATCCCTGCTGGATCAGTGGGAATCGGCGGCGAACAGACCGGCATCTATCCTATTGCCAGCCGGGCGGCTGGCAGCTCATCGGCCGCACGCCGCTCAAACTGTTTGACCCGGCTGCGGGCACGCTGCCCTATGCGGCGGGCGACCGCATCCGGTTTACGCCCATCACAAAAGCAGAATTTAATGCCCTGGCGCAAAAGGAGGGGGCGGTATGAGCCTGAAAGTGCTGGACCCCGGCCCGCTGACTACCGTGCAGGATGCAGGCCGCACCGGCTATGCCGCCAAAGGCTATCGCGTCTGCGGCGCGGCGGACAGCTACGCCTACCGTTTGGGTAACATGCTGATCGGCAACGCACCGGGCGCGGCGGTGCTGGAATGTACCCTGCGGGGCGCAGCCCTGCAATTTGAAACCGACACCGTTTTTGCCTTAACCGGGGCCGTAAGCCCTGCCGCGCTGGACGGTGTACCCGTGCCGTATTACGCACCGCTGTTTGCCAAAGCGGGCAGTACGCTGCAAATGGGCATGGCATCCACCGGCCTGCGCAGTTATCTTGCCGTGGGCGGCGGCATAGCCACCCTGCCGGTGCTGGGCAGCCGCGCCACCGATTTGAAATGCTGCATCGGCGGGTTGGATGGCCGCAAGCTGGCCAAAGGAGATACCCTGCCTGCCGGGCTGTGCGATACGACGGCCTTATGGCAAAAAATCATCACCCGCCATCTGGACCGCCCCTTGCAAGATACGTGTATCACCACTGCCCTGCATCCCGTGCGCACACTTGGTACGCAAACTTTTCCGTTGCTGCGCGCCGTGCCCGGCCCGCAGGATGCCGCTTTTACCTCCGCTGGCCTGCACATCTTTACCCATGGTGTGTACCAGCTGACTCCTAACTGTGACCGCATGGCCTGCAAGCTGGCCGGGCCTGCCATCGAGATGAAATACGGCGCGGATATCCTGTCCGACGGCATCGCGGCAGGCTCGGTACAAATTTCTGCCGACAGCCAACCCATTGTGATGCTGACCGACCACCAGACCACCGGCGGTTACGCCAAGATTGCCACCGTCATCTCGGCCGATCTGCCCGTACTGGCCCAGCTGCGCCCGGGACAGGCGGTGGCCTTTACTTTTGTCTCCCCCGCCCAGGCTGTTCGGGCCGCCCGCCGGCAGGCAGCGATTTTACAGCAAATTGCCGCGCGCCTACTATAGATAAAAGAGGTGTATCCCCATGACCTATTCCACCGCCACCCCCGCCGAGGTCCGCGCCCTGATCCGCACGGGCCAGCTCACGGCCCCCACCACCGGCTACTGCGATGGCTACGCTCAGGGCAATCTGGTGGTGCTGCCTAAAGCGCTGGCGTGGGACTTCCTGCTGTTTTGCCAGCGCAACCCCAAGGCCTGCCCGCTGCTGGAAGTGGCCGATGCCGGGCAGCGCAGCTTTTCCCAGTTTGCGCCGGGCAGCGATATTGCCCGCGACATCCCGCGCTACCGCATTTACCGAAATGGCGAGATAGCCGAGGAAACAACCGATGTTACGCACTATTTTGAAGAACGGAACGATTTGGTCAGTTTCCTCATCGGGTGCAGCTTCTCCTTTGAGTCGGCGCTTCTCGAAGCTGACATCCCCGTGCGCCAGATCGAAGAGGGCGTCAACGTACCTATGTACAATACGAACATTCCCTGCACACCGGCGGGGGCGTTCAGCGGCAATATGGTGGTCAGCATGCGGCCTATTCCGTATGCCCAGGTGCCCGCAGCGGTGGCCATCACGGCGGGCATGCCCCGCGTCCACGGCGCGCCAGTTCAAATTGGTACGCCCGAAGCCATCGGCATCACCGACCTGGCTCACCCGGACTATGGCGACGCCGTCACCATCCGCCCCGGAGAGACGCCGGTGTTCTGGCCCTGCGGAGTCACGCCCCAGGCAGTGGTCATGCACTCCAAACCGGCGTTTTGCATCACCCATGCGCCGGGACACATGTTTATCACCGATGTCAAAAATACCGCGCTGAAATTTTAAAGGGGGCTTTACAATGCCGTCCATTGATTTGAACTGTGATCTGGGCGAAAGCTTTGGCGCCTACACCATCGGCATGGATGCCGAGATTCTGCCCTACATTACCTCGGCCAACATTGCCTGCGGTTTTCACGCAGGCGACCCGTCCGTCATGCAAAAAAGCGTTTTGCTGTGCAAAAAGTATGGTGTGAAGGTGGGTGCCCATCCCGGCCTGCCGGATCTGCAGGGCTTCGGCCGCCGCAAAATGGCGATTTCGCCCGCTGAGGCGGAAACGGACGTGATGTACCAAATCGGCGCACTAAAGGCCTTCTGCGAAGCAGCCGGTGCGCTGCTGCACCACGTCAAACCCCACGGTGCGCTGTACAATATGGCCGCCAAGGACCCTGCGCTGGCCGCGGCCATCTGCCGTGCGGTGCAGGCCGCGGCCCCCGGTGCGGTGCTGCTGGCGCTTTCCGGCAGTGAGATGGTCAAGGCCGCCCACGCCATCGGTTTGCCCGTGGCCAGCGAGGTGTTCGCTGACCGCGGCTATAAGCCGGACGGCACCCTCGTGCCCCGCGGAACCCCTGGTGCAATGATTACGGACGAGGACACCGCCATGGCGCGGGTGCTGCAAATGGCCAAACAGGGTACCGTCCAGGCAGGTGATGGCAGCACGGTGGCGCTGCAGGCCGATTCCGTCTGCGTCCATGGCGATGGCCCCAAGGCTCTGGCTTTTGTGCAAAAGATCTCTGCCGCCCTGCCCGCCGCTGGGGTAGAGATTAAAGCGTTTTAATATTTTAATATATTTTAACACTTTGCGCCGGTCTGCACAGGCCGACGCTTTTCTTTTTATCCGTTATGCCCTTGCACTTCCCCGCACATTGTGTTATACTTGCTACCGTAAAACTGAATACGACAGCAGGTGCCTTTTTATGCCGCCGTTCGGCGCATGGGAAAGGGTAAAAGGGAAGCGGGTGCAAATCCCGCACGATCTCGTCACTGTGATAAGGGAGCCTGCCGCCAGGGTGCATTTGCACCGGTCACTGAGCATTGCTTGGGAAGGCGGCGGCAGGCGTTGAGCTTTCAGCCAGGAAACCTGCCCGCTGTTGGTACGGGAGCATTGCTCCAGATCACGAGGAATTGGTTGTACCTGAAAAGCTCATGGAAAATCCGGGGGTCTTTTTGCGTTGCCGTTCTGCACACAGAAAGACCCTCGTTTTTTTGTGGCAGTTTTGTCCGCAAAGCTGCTGCGCCTGGGTTTTGTTTCCTGTACCTGTTTTTCAGCAAATGGATTTGCCATAGGAGAAAGGAAGCAAAACACATGAAACACAACAACCTGAAAAAGCCCGCTGCCGTGCTGACCGCACTGGCTCTGGCCGCCGCCCTGCTGGCTGGCTGTGGTGCGCCATCTGACAGCATGGCTGCCAGCAGTGCCCCCGCCGAAAGCGAGGCTGTAAGCACCGAAACACCCGCTGAAAGCGCAGACGAGGGAGATGCAGACGAAGTGGCCGCAAAGAAATGTGCAGACCTGATCGATGCCATCTATGTGCAGGAGCGCACCGATGACACCGACGCCCAGTGCGAAGCTGCCAAGCAGGCATGGGACACCCTGACCGATACCCAGAAAGAGCTGGTGGAAGGCGAGAACGCTGACCCCGACTACTTTGGCCGCAATACCGGCGATGCCAACCTGGACGATTCCCGCAATGGGGATGAGATCGGCGAAAACGAACTGCTGGTCGTCAGCTTTGGCACCTCCTTCAACAGCAGCCGCGCGGCAGATATCAAGGGCATCGAGGATGCCCTGCAGGCCGCTTACCCGGATTGGTCCGTCCGCCGCGCTTTCACCGCACAGATCATCATCAACCATGTGCAGGCCCGCGATGGCGAGAAAATCGATAACATGAAGCAGGCTCTGGACCGCGCTGTTGCCAACGGCGTTAAGAACCTGGTTGTTCAGCCTACTCACCTGATGCACGGCGCTGAGTACGACGAAATGTGCGAAGCTGTGAACGAGTACGCGGATAAGTTCGAAAGCGTTGCCATTGCTGAGCCCCTGCTGGGCGAAGTTGGCGCTGACGCTACCGAAATCAACGCTGATAAGGAAGCTGTTGCCACTGCCATCACCACCGAGGCTGTTGCCGCCGCTGGTTATGATGACACCGCCGCTGCTGCCGCCGATGGCACTGCTTTTGTGTTCATGGGCCACGGCACTTCCCACACCGCAAAGATCAGCTACAGCCAGATGCAGATGACCATGCAGACCCTGGGCTATGACAATGTGTTCATTGGCACTGTTGAGGGCGAGCCGGAAGACACCGCCTGCGAGGCTGTGATCGAAAAGATCAAGGAAGCCGGTTACACCAAGGTTGTCCTGCGCCCCCTGATGGTGGTTGCCGGTGACCATGCCAACAACGATATGGCTGGCGATGACGCAGATTCCTGGCTGAGCCAGTTCAAGGCCGCCGGCTGCTTTGACAGCGTGGATACCCAGATTGCCGGTCTGGGCGAAATTGCTGATGTGCAGCAGATCTACATTGACCATACCAAGGCCGCTATTGATTCCCTGAATGGCTGATTTATGATGCATACTGCCCGGAAGGATCAACGTCTTTTCGGGCAGCTTTTGTTTTGTGCGGACCGGGGGAAACGCTGTGCGCCAAAACGGGGCTGCGCTGCGGCTGTGCCGCGTCCCCACGCTTTTCTTTGAATCTTTAGCCCCTCTCGCCAAACCATGCAGTGCCCCCGCCAACCTAAGGCAACACCGCACAATTCCCGCCTGACGGCTTAAGCACCGCTCCGGCGGCTGCGGCACGGCATCTGCGTTGCCAAAATGCTCGATAAGACATCCAGTATTATCTGCGCTTTTGGCTTAGCATCTGCCGCACCTTGCTCGCCGTATCGGCACTTAGAATTATGCGGTATTGCCCTAAAACATTGCAACACTCTTCCGGGTTGGCAATACACGGGGCAAATGACCGCGGGCGGGCAATGCTCGCCCCTGCAACGTAATTTTCTGTTATCCTTTCTTAATTATATTTTATTCTATCATTTCAATTTTTTACAATGCGAGGTAACACCCAGTGAAACAAAATCGTGTAATTTCCGGCGCTGTGGCCGCCCTGGTGCTGGCCGCTCTGCTGGCTGGCTGCGGCTCCACCGCAACCGGCGCTTCTTCCGCTGACTCCACCCCCGCTGCCACCGAGGCTGCCGGCAGTGAAGCCACCGCCCCCACCGCAGAGCCCCAGACCGAAGCTGCTCTGCCGGACGGCGTGTATACCGCCGAATTTGAAACCGACAGCAGTATGGTGCACGCCAACGAAGCCTGCGATGGCAAGGGCACCCTGACTGTCGCCGATGGCAAAATGACCTTCCATGTCAGCCTGGCATCGAAAAAGATCGTCAACCTGTACCTGGGCACTGCCGAGGACGCCCCCAGCCACGAGAGCGACTGGCTGCAGCCCACCACCGATACTGTGACCTATTCCGACGGCACCAGCGATGAAGTGTACGGCTATGATATTCCGCTGGACGCTGTGGATACCGACTTCCAGCTGGCCATTTTGGGCACCAAGGGCACCTGGTACGACCATACCGTCAGCGTGCGCAATGCCGAGCCTAAGACCGAAGATGCCGCTGCCGAAACCGCCGCTGTGCCTGCTGATGGCAGCTATACCTGCGCTGTCACACTGGAGGGCGGCTCCGGCCGCGCCACGGTGGAAAGCCCTGCCGCCCTGACGGTTGCCGATGGCACCATGACCGCCGTGATTGTGTGGAGCAGCCCCAACTATGACTATATGCTGATTGATGGAGAAAAGTACCTGCCCACCAACACCGAAGGCAACTCCACCTTTGAAATCCCCGTTGCTGCGCTGGATACCGCCCTTGCCGTTACCGCCGATACCGTTGCCATGAGCACCCCGCACGAGATCGATTATACCCTGACCTTTGACAGCGCCACGCTGGCCCCCGCAGAATAATGCAGACGAAACGTTTTGGGCTTTGTGCCGCACTTTCTGCCGCAGCGCTTTTGCTGTTGGCCGGCTGCGCGGGCAGCGGCAGCACGGCTGCCCCCACCCTTACCGTGGAAAGCAGCTACCCGCTGCAATACGCCAAACAGTTTACCGTGGATGAATGCACCGGCGGGTACGAGCTGATCACCATTGCGGACAGCCAATATCTGGTGGTGCCGCAGGGCGTTGCCGTTCCGGAGGATCTGCCCCAGGGCACCACCGTGCTGCAACAGCCCATTGAGAATATCTACCTGGTTTCCACCTCCGCTATGGACCCCATCATCAGCCTGGGCACGCTGGACAGCATTGCACTTTCCGGCACCAAGGCGGATGGCTGGTACCTGCCCGAAGCCAAAGCCGCCATGCAGGCGGGGCAGATTGCCTATGCGGGCAAGTACAGCGCCCCGGACTATGAAACCATTCTGGCTTCCGGCTGCGGCCTTGCCATTGAAAACACGATGATCTACCATACGCCGGAGGTCAAAGAGCAGCTGGAAAAGTTCGGCATCCCCGTTTTGGTGGAGCGTTCCAGCTATGAAACCGACCCTCTGGCCCGCATGGAATGGGTCAAGCTGTACGGCATTCTGCTGGGCAAACAGCAGGAGGCGGAACAGCTGTTTGAAACCCAGGTACAGCGCGTTGCCCCGCTGGAAAACCAGCAGCCCACCGGCAAAACGGTGGCGTTTTTCTCCATCACTTCCAACAACCTTGTCACGGTGCGCAAAGGCAGCGACTATGTGGCCCGCATGATCGAGATGGCGGGCGGCAGCTATGTGTTTGCTGATTTAACGGACAGCGGCAACAATCTGGCCACCATCAATCTTTCGCTGGAAGATTTTTACGCCGGTGCCAAGGACGCCGATGTGCTGCTCTACAACAGTACCATTGAGGGCAGCATTGCCAGCACCGAACAGCTGGTGGAAAAATGCCCGCTGCTGGCGCAGTTCAAGGCCGTGCAGAACGGCAATGTGTGGTGTACCGCGCAGAGCCTGTTCCAGCAAAGCATGGAGCTTCCGGATTTGATTCTGGATATGAACCGCGTGTTTACCGAGGGCACCCCCGCGGACAGTGAACTGACATTTTTAACGCATGTAGAATAATTTTATTGCAGAAAGGCAGCGCCATGCACACCAAGCGCCTGACAATTACATATGTAGCCCTTGCGGCGGCGCTGCTGGGGCTGTTTGCGCTCAACCTGTTCTGGGGCAGTGTGGCAATTTCGCCGCGCGGCGTGGTGCAGGCGCTGCTGGGCCGCGGGCAGGATGAACTGGCCGCCAATATCCTATTGCAGCTGCGCCTGCCGCGCGCCGTTATGGTGGTGCTGCTGGGGGCGGCGCTCTCGGTAGCGGGCTACCTGCTGCAAACCTTTTTTGCCAACCCCATTGCGGGGCCGTTTGTCATGGGCATTTCCAGTGGGGCCAAGCTGGTGGTTGCGCTGACGATGGTGGTATTTTTGAACCACGGCCTGCTGACCAACTCGCTCACCCTGATTCTGGCCGCCTTTGCTGGATCCATGGCTGCCATGGCCTTTGTGCTCAGCGTGGCGCGCCGGGTACACCGCATGAGCATTCTGGTCATCTGCGGCGTGATGATCGGCTATATCTGCTCCGCCGTCACCGATATTGTGGTGGCCTTTGCACAGGATTCCAACATCGTCAACCTGCACAACTGGTCCATGGGCAGCTTTTCCGGCATGACCTGGGGCAATGTGGCCGCCGCTGCGCTGGTGGTGCTGCCCTGTTTGGCCGCGGCCTTTTTGCTGGCCAAGCCGATGGCCGCCTACCAGATGGGGGAGCAGTATGCCCAAAGCGTGGGTGTGGCTGTGCGGCCGTTCTGCGTGGCGCTGGTGCTGCTTTCCAGTTTGCTGGCCGCCTGCGTCACGGCGTTTGCGGGGCCCATTTCCTTTGTGGGGATTGCGGTGCCGCACTTGGTCAAGCAGGCGTTGGGAAGCGCCAAGCCGCTGCATGTGCTGCCGGGCTGTGCGCTGGGTGGGGCGGCGTTCTGCCTGCTGTGTGATCTGATCGCCCGCAGCCTGTTTGCTCCCACCGAGCTTTCCATCAGCTCCGTCACAGCGGTATTTGGTGCGCCGGTAGTCATCTGGCTGTTGGTGCGCCGCCAAAGCGGGGAGGGCCGGGCATGAGCGAAGCATTTTACTGCCAAACGCAGGATCTTGCCATCGGGTATGGCAAAACGCCGCTATTACAAAACATTGGCATTGGCGTGCAGCGCGGGCAGATCTTAGCGTTGATTGGCCCCAACGGCGCGGGCAAATCCACCCTGCTCAAAACGCTGGCCGGGCAGCTGGCGGCGCAAAGCGGCGCTGTGCTGCTGCAGGGCCAAAAGCTGACAACCTACACCCCCAATGCCCGCGCGCGCAAAATGGCCCTGATGCTGCCCCACACCCGCCACACCGAGCTGACCACCTGTTTTGATGTGGCCGCTGCCGGGCGCTACCCCTACACCGGACGGCTGGGCATCCTGTCCGAGCAGGACAGGATGCAGGTGCGGGATGCTCTGCATCTGGTGCAGGCGGATGAGCTGGCCGACCGGGACTTTACCAAAATCAGTGATGGCCAGCGCCAGCGCGTTCTGCTGGCCCGCGCCGTCTGCCAGCAGCCGGAAATTATCCTGCTGGACGAACCAACGTCATTTTTGGACATCAAAGGCAAAATTGAGCTGCTGACCATCCTGCGCCAGCTGGCACAGGAAAAACAGGTGGCCGTCATTGTCAGCCTGCACGAGCTGGAGCTGGCGCAAAAAATTGCAGACGCAGTTGTGTGCGTATCGCCGCAGGGCGTTTCCGGCGTGATGACACCGAAAGACGCGTTTGCCGCAGAGAACATCCGCACGCTGTACCGCCTGACCAAAGAGCAGTACGAAGCGTTGTACGGCCCCCAGCCGGAGCGTGAACCCGAACGGAGACCCGCCAAACAGGAGCCGCCCAGGTTTGAACATTACATCCGCAGCGGGCAAAAGCTGCTGCGCTGCGGCTACACCACCGGCACCTGCGCCGCCCTTGGTGCTGCCGGGGCCGCCCGCCTGCTGCTGACCGGTAAAGCGCCGGAATCCGTCGGCCTGCGCACCCCAAAAGGCATTGTGGTGGAAGTTGCGCCCATCTACTGCCGCAAAACAGCCGCCGGCGCCCAGTGCGCCATCCGCAAGGACGGCGGGGACGATGTGGACGTTACCACCGGCCTGCCGGTCATAGCCGACATCACCCTGCTGCCGGATGCCCCCGGCCAGGTCACGATTGACGGCGGCCCCGGTGTGGGCCGTGTGACGAAGCCCGGCCTGGACCAGCCGGTGGGGCAGGCGGCCATCAACCATGTGCCGCGCCGGATGATCACCGATGTCCTGCACGCGGAGGCCGAAGCAGCCGGGTATGACGGCGGCTTTGACGTAAAGATCTCGATCGAGGGGGGCGAGGAAGCCGCCAAACGCACCTTTAACCCCCACATCGGGGTGGAAGGCGGGCTTTCCGTCCTGGGCACCAGCGGCATTGTGGAGCCCATGAGCCAGCAGGCCATCCTGGATACCGTGCAGCTGGAAATCCACCAGGCCGCCCTGCGGGAGCAAAGCCCCAAGCGGCTGATCCTGGCCCCCGGCAACTATGGGCTGGACTATCTGGCCCAAAACCTGCCGGAATACAGCAGCATCCCGGTGGTCAAGTGCTCCAACTTTATGGGGGATGCGCTGGATATGGCCGCTGCGGAGCAGTTTGCAGAGGTATTGCTGGTGGGGCACATCGGCAAGCTGGTCAAGCTGGCGGGCGGCATTATGAACACCCATTCCCGCATGGCGGATTGCCGCACCGAACTGTTCTGCACCCATGCGGCGCTCTGCGGGGCCAGCCAGGCCACCTGCCGCGCCCTGATGGACGCCGCCACAACGGACGCCTGCCTGGACATTCTGGATGCCGAAAACCTGCGGGAGCCGGTGCTCGAAAGCCTATTGCAGGCCATCCAGCTGCATCTGGACCGCCGCGTGGCGGGGGCGTTCCGGGTGGGGGCTGTACTGTTTTCCAACCAGGCCGGGCCGCTGGGCCAGACTGAGACCGCCGCCCAGCTGCTGCAAAGCTGGCAGAAAAAGGAGCAATGAGGTATGGTACATTTTGTGGGCGCAGGCCCCGGCGCACCGGATCTGATCACCCGGCGCGGTGCGGCGCTGCTGCAAACGGCGGACTGCATTATTTATGCGGGCAGCCTGGTCAACCCGGCGTTGCTGGGGCTGGCCAAAGCCGGCTGCGCCATTTATAACAGTGCTGAAATGACATTGGAACAGGTGCTTGCCGTGATGCGCCAAATGGAAGCCGAACACAAAACCACTGTGCGGCTGCACACTGGGGACCCCTGTTTGTACGGGGCCATCCGGGAGCAGATGGACGCGCTGGACGCCGACGGCATTGCTTACGATGATACGCCCGGTGTTTCCAGCTTTTGCGGTGCCGCCGCCGCGCTGAACGCCGAGTACACGCTGCCCGCCGTCAGCCAGACGGTCATCATTACCCGCATGGAGGGCCGCACCCCCGTGCCGGAAAAGGAAAAGCTCGCCAGCCTGGCCAGCCACGGCGCTACCATGGTGATTTTTCTCTCCATCGGCTTAATTGATAAAGTGCAGGAAGCACTGCTGCAGGGGGCATACACCGCAAGCACCCCTGCCGCCGTGGTGTACAAGGCCACCTGGCCGGAGCAGAAAACCGTGCGCTGCACCGTTGGCACCCTGGCCCAAAGCACCAAGCAGGCGGGCATTACCAAAACGGCCTTGATCGTGGTGGGGGATTTCCTTGGCCGCTGCTATGCCCGCAGCAAACTGTACGACCCCGCCTTTACCACCGAATACCGCGAGGGGACCAAACCGTGAACTGTGCGTATCTTGCCTTTACGGCCAAGGGGCTGGCGCTGGCGCAGCAGCTGGCCCAAACCTGCCCCGGCTCCGTCAGCCGCTGCGGGCTGGGCGGGGTGACGCTGGCTGGGTGGACCGCCCAGCAGTTTGCCGCGGCGGATGCCCTGGTGTTTGTGGGGGCGGCGGGCATTGCGGTGCGGGCCATTGCGCCCCACTGCCAAAGCAAGGCCACCGACCCCGCCGTTGTGGTGCTGGATGAATGTGGCCGCTTTGCGGTGCCGCTGCTCTCCGGCCATCTGGGCGGCGCAAATGACCTGGCCCGCCGGCTGGCTGCCGCCTGTGGTGCGGTGCCGGTGATCACCACGGCGACCGATGCCAACGGCCTGTTTGCCGTGGATGAGTGGGCCAAAAAGCAAAACTGCGCTGTGTGGGAAACCCCGCGCATTAAGTTGGTCAGCGGGGCACTGCTGGCCGGCAAAACGGTGCGGTATGCTTCCCCCTGGGTCATTGCGGGCACCCTGCCCGCCGGTGTGGCGGAAGCCGAAGAACCGTCTGGCGCTGATTTTGCCCTGACAATGACCCCGCAGGGGAACGCTTTGCATCTGATCCCCCGCATTGGCGTGCTGGGCGTTGGCTGCAAGCGCGGTACCACCGCCGCCCAGCTGGAAGCCGCGTTTGCAGCGTTCTGCGCCGATACAAATTTGGCCCCGGTCGGAATTACCGCCGCCGCCAGCATTGATCTGAAACAGAACGAACCCGGCCTGCTGGAGTTCTGCCGCAGCCACGGCTGGCTGGTCAGCTTTTATTCCGCCGCCCAGCTGCGCGCTGTGCCCGGAACTTTCAGCGCCTCCCGCTTTGTGCAGGGAGTGACGGGTGTGGATAACGTCTGCGAGCGCGCCGCCGTGCTGGCTTCCGGCGGCACGCTGCTGCTGCCCAAATATGCGCATACCGGCGTGACCTTTGCCGCTGCCGTGCGCCCCTTTGCCCCGGATTGGAGATGGAAAACCGATGAAGCGTAACCTTGTATCCGTTGTGGGCCTTGGCCCTGGTGATGCCCAGTTTTTGACCGCGCAGGCCCGCCATGCGCTGCAAGAGGCTGATGTGCTGTGCGGTTACACCGTTTACATCGACCTTGTGCGCCCCCTGTACCCGGAAAAAGAAACCTATGCCACCGGTATGACCAGAGAAATTGACCGTTGCCGCTGGGCGCTGCAAACGGCCCAGACCGGCAAAACGGTGGCGCTTGTCTGCTCCGGCGACGCCGGGGTGTACGGCATGGCCAGCCCGCTGCTGGAGCTGGCGGCGGAATACCCCGATGTGGAAGTGGAGGTCGTTCCCGGCCTGACCGCCGCATTAAGCGGTGCCGCCGTGCTGGGCGCACCGCTGGCCCATGATTTCTGCGTGATCTCCCTTTCGGACCGGCTGACTCCGTGGGAGATGATCGAAAAGCGGCTGGCCTGCGCCGCCATGGGGGATTTCTGCGTGGCGCTGTACAATCCCTCCTCCAAAGGGCGGCCGGATTACCTGCAAAAGGCGGTTCGCATCCTGTTGCAAAACGGCAAGGGGGCAAGTACCCTTTGCGGTGTGATACGCAGCATTGGCCGCACCGGCCAGCAGAGCAGCCAGATGACACTGGCCGAGCTGGAACACACCACCGTGGATATGTTCACCACGGTGTTCATCGGCAACAGCGCCACCCACCAGGTCAGCGGGTGGATGGTAACGCCGCGGGGGTACCACGGGGTATGAGGATCGTTGTGTTCAGCGGCACCACCGAAGGGCGGGATTTCTCCCGCGCCGCTGCCGCGTTGGGCATTGCCGTTACCGTCAGCGTGGCAACCGACCTGGGGGCCGAGGAACAGGGCCAGGCCCCCGGCATTACCGTACATTCCGGCCGCCTGCTGCCCGGCGCCATGGCGGAGCTTTTGCAGGGCGCAGCCCTTTGTGTGGATGCCACCCACCCTTACGCGGTGGAAGCCACCAAAAACATCCGCGCCGCCGCCAACGCAGCCGGGGTAGAGTACCACCGCCTGCTGCGCGCCGCCAGCACCTTGCCCGCGGGCAGTGTGGTGCTGGGCAGTGCCGCCCAGGCCGCGCAGTATTTAGCCGCAACGCAGGGCAATGTTCTGCTCACCACCGGCGCCAAAGAGCTTGCGGCCTTTGCCGGGCTGGATGCCGCCCGCTTGTACCCGCGGGTGCTGCCCACCGTGGCGGGCATTACGGCGTGCGAGGGCGCGGGCATCCCGCACCGCAACATCATTGCCATGCAGGGGCCCTTTACGCTGGAACTGAACCTTGCGCTGATGCAGCAGTTCCACATCCGTTACCTTGTCACCAAGGACGGCGGCAGCGCGGGCGGCTTTGCCGAGAAAGCCCAGGCTGCTGCCCAAAGCGGGGCTGCGCTGGTTGTACTGCGCCGCCCGGAGGAATGCGGCGAGACCGCCGAAGAAATTTTGCAACGATGCAGGGAGCTGTTATGAAGATTACATTGGTTGGCATGGGCAGCGGGCTGCCCGGCAGTTTGACTGCCCAGGGCTTGCAGGCCCTGCAAACGGCAGGGCTAATTTTGGGGGCAAAGCGGCTGCTGCAAAACCTGCCGGATGGCTGTACCCCCAACCGCAAGCCAATTTACCTGCCGGATGAAGTGCTGGCCTGCCTGCAAGCGGAGCCTTGCCAGACCGCCGCGCTGGTTTACAGCGGGGATACCGGCTTTTATTCCGGTGCTGCGGCGCTGGTGCCCAAGCTGCGGGCACAGGGGGCGGAAGTAACGGTGCTGCCGGGGATTTCCAGCGTACAGCTGTTGGCCGCGGCGCTGGGCAGGCCGTGGCAGAACTGGCACCTTGTCAGCGCCCACGGATGTGCCTGCGCCCCTGCGGCAGAGTGCCGGAGCGACCGCCCGACCTTTTTTTTGACGGGCGGGCGCAATACCAGCCCCGCCGCGCTGTGTGAGATTCTGGCCGCCGCAGGCTTTGGCGCGGTGCAGGCCACGGTTGGTGAGAACCTTGACACCCCGCAGCAAAAGGTCATCACCGATACGGTGCAAACGCTGGCGGGCGGCAGCTTTGCGCCGCTCAGCGTGCTGCTGGTGGAGCCCTGCCCCAAACCGCAGCCCCGCGTGCCTGGCCTGCCGGATGAAGCCTTCATCCGCGGCAAAACGCCGATGACCAAGCAGGAGGTGCGCGCCGCCGCGCTGGCAAAGCTGGCCGTTGCCCCCACGGATACCCTGTGGGATGTCGGTGCCGGAACGGGCAGCGTGAGCGTGGAAATGGCGCTGGCCGCCCCCATGGGTCAGGTGTACGCGGTGGAATGTGATGCCGATGCCTGCGCGCTGGTTCGCCAGAACCAGGCCAAATTTGCCGTCAGTAACTTAACGCTGATCGCGGGCAAAGCCCCTGAAGCGCTGCAAAATCTGCCCGCGCCGGATGCTGTTTTCATCGGCGGCAGCAAGGGCAATATGCAGGCCATTGTAGATGCCGCCCTGGCCGCCAACCCGCAGACCCGGCTCTGCATCGCTGCCATTGCGCTGGAAACCTTGCAGCAGGGCATTGCCGCCCTGGCCACCCATGGGCTGGCCGCACAGGTGACCCAGATTGCCGTAAGCCGCAGCAAGGCGGCAGGCAGCCTGCACCTGATGATGGCCAACAACCCGGTATTTTTGATCGTGAGGGAATGAGAATGCTGCAGCTGCTTTTGGCCGCGCCCAGTTCCGGCAGCGGAAAAACCACCGCCGCCTGCGCCCTGCTTTCCGCCCTGAAAGCCCGCGGGCTGGAGCCCTGCGCGTTCAAGTGCGGGCCGGATTACATTGACCCCATGTTTCACCGCGCCGTGCTGGGGGTGCCCAGCCACAATCTGGACCTGTTTTTCTCCACCCCGCAGACCGTGGGACGGCTGTACACCAGCGGCGCGGCGGGCCATGGCAGCGCGGTGTGTGAGGGTGCCATGGGCTATTATGACGGCCTTGGCGGCGTGAGCGCTGCCGCCAGCGCCTGGCACACCGCCGATGTGCTGGACTTGCCGGTGCTGCTGGTGGTGCGCCCCAAGGGGGCCAGTTTAACGCTGGCCGCCCAGCTGCAAGGCTTAAAAGCGTTCCGCACGCCGCACCACATTGCGGGCATTCTGCTGAACGACTGCACCGAGATGCTGTACAAGCTGCTGGCCCCCATGCTGGAACGGGAAACCGGCCTGCCGGTGGTGGGCTTTCTGCCTCCCATGCCGGATGCCGCCATCGAAAGCCGCCACCTGGGGCTGAAAACCGCGGGCGAAATTGCTGATTTGCAGCAAAAAATTCAGATTTTGACCGCCGCCGCGCAAAAAAATATCGACTGGCCGCGGCTGCTGGCCCTGTTTGACCGCCCGGCCCCAATGGCCCCTGCGGTTCAGACCGCAGCCCCCACCGTGCGCATTGCCGTGGCACAGGATGAAGCGTTCTGCTTTACCTATGCCGAAACGCTGGAAAGCCTGCAGGCCGCAGGCGCAGAGCTTTGCTATTTCAGCCCGCTGCGGGATGCCGCGCTGCCGCAACATATCGGCGGGCTGTACCTGCCGGGCGGCTACCCGGAGCTGTACGCCGCCCAGCTGGCGGCCAACACCGCCATGCGCTGCGCCATAAACACCGCCGTGCAGCGCGGCCTGCCCACCGTGGCGGAATGCGGCGGCTTTTTGTACCTGGGCCAAACGCTGGAAGATGACGCCGGAACCGCCCACTCCATGGCGGGTGTGCTGCCGGGACAGGGGTTCCGCGTGGGGCGGCTGGTGCGCTTTGGCTATGCCGCGCTCACCCCGCAGGCGGACAGCATGCTCTTCCGCGCAGGGGAGCCGGTGCCCGTGCATGAGTTCCACCATTGGGATTCCACCTGCAACGGCACCGCTTTTGCCGCCCAAAAAGCCAATGGCCGCCATTGGGACTGCGGCTTTGCCAACGGGCATCTGTATGCGGGGTTCCCGCATCTATACTGGGCGGGCACCCCGCTGCCGCAGCGCTTTGTAACGGCTGCGGCGCAGTATGCCCAAACAAAAACAGGGAGAACGGTATGACGGAACCTGAACTGAACACACGGCTGCAAACCATCACCCCGCCCGATGAAGCTGCCCGCGCCGCGGCGCACGCCCACTGGGCCGCGCTGGCCAAACCGCTGGGCGGGCTGGGCAGCCTGGAAACCATGCTGGAGGACGCCGCCGCCCTGACCGGCACCCCGGAGCTGGATTTTGCCCGCCGCGCCGTGCTGGTGCTGTGCGCCGATAACGGTGTGGTGGCCCAGGGCGTGAGCCAAACCGACGCCAGCGTGACCCGCGCGGTGCTGCAAAACCTTGCCGCGCGGCGCACCAGCGTGTGCCAGATGGCAGCTGCCGCCCATTGCAGCGTTGTGCCGGTGGATATGGGCATTGCCGGTGCCCCGGTGCCCGGCGTGCAGGACTGCCGCATTGCCCCCGGCACCAAAGATTTTACCTGCGGCCCGGCCATGACCCGCGCCCAGGCCGTGCAGGCCATCGGCTGCGGCATTGCGCTGGTGCGCGGACAAAAGCAGCAGGGAGTTCAACTGTTAGCAACGGGGGAGATGGGCATTGGCAACACCACAACCTCCAGCGCCGTGGCAAGCGTGCTGCTGGGTGCCCCCGTGCAGAGCATGACCGGACGCGGGGCCGGGCTTTCGGATGCAGGGCTTGCCCGCAAGATTGATGCGATCCGGCGCGGCATTGCCCACAACCAGCCCAATCCCGCTGACCCGCTGGATGTGCTGGCCAAGCTGGGCGGGTTTGATATTGCCGGGCTGTGCGGCGTGTTTTTGGGCGGCGCGCTGGAGGGTGTGCCCGTTCTGATGGATGGTTTTATCAGCAGCGTGGCGGCGCTGTGCGCGGTGCGGCTCTGCCCCGCAGCAGCCAAGGCGGTGTTTGCCAGCCATGTTTCGGCGGAGCCTGCCGCCCATATGGTGCTGGATGCTTTGGGCAAAGCGCCGCTCATCACCGCCAACCTGCATCTGGGCGAGGGCACCGGCGCGGTGGCTTCCATCCCACTGTGGGATATGGCTCTGGCCGTCTACCGCGGCTGCTATTCCTTTGCGGAGGGCGGCATTGCGCCGTACACCCCACAATGCTGACGCTGGTTATCGGCGGCGCAGCCAGCGGCAAAAGCGCCTATGCGGAGCACCTTGCCGTGCAGAGCGGCGGCCCGCGCTATTACCTTGCCACCATGCAGGTGTGGGATGCCGAGTGCGCCGCGCGGGTGGCCAAACACCGCGCCATGCGGGCGCAAAAACAGTTTGCTACCGTGGAATGTCCCCAAAACCTGCACTTGGTCCGCCTGCCGCAGCAGGGCACTGCCCTGCTGGAAGATTTGGGCAACCTGGCCGCCAATGAGCTGTACCGTCCCGACGGCAGCTGCCTGCCGCCCAAGCAGGCGGCGGAAAAAATGCTGGAGGGGATCGAGGCAATCGCCGCACAATGCAACCATCTTATCATCGTCAGCAACGAGGTATTCAGCGGCGGGGCGGATTATGCCGGGGAGACAGACCTTTATTTGCAGGCCCTTGCCATGGTCAACAATGCCGTTGCCGCCAAAGCCGACGCCGTCTGCCGCGTGGTGTGCGGCCTGCCGGTGTACTACAAAGGAGGGGAACGCCCATGACAGTTTTGCAGACGATCGCCGTGGCATTTGCCATGTTCTCGGCTGTGCCGGTGCCGCAGTTTGACTGGAACGAGAAAAACATGCGGTATTCGCTCTGTGCCTTCCCGCTGGTGGGGGTGCTGTGCGGCGTGCTGTGGTGCGTGTGCGCCAGCCTGCCGGTGCCCGCCATGGTGCGCGCGGCGGGCTTTTGCCTGATTCCCATCTGGGTCACGGGCGGCATCCATCTGGATGGTTACGCCGACACCTGTGACGCCCTTTGCAGCTATGGCGATACCCAGAAAAAGCTCGATATTCTCAAGGACCCGCACTGCGGCGCGTTCGCCGTGATCCGGCTGTGCAGCTACTTTGTGGCCTACTTTGCGCTGTGCTGCTGCGTGCAGTTTACCCCGCAGGTGGGGGCTGTCTGGCTGCTGGCGCTGGTGCTGGAGCGTGCCTGCTCCGGTTACGCAGTGGCGGCCTTTCCCCTGGCCAAAAATACCGGCCTTGCGCACACATTTGCCACGGCGGCGGACCGCATCACGGTGCGCCGGGTGCTGGGATGCCTTAGCATTGTGCTGGCAGTGGCACTTTTCGCCCTGGGCGGCGGCGTGCTGGTGCTTGTGGCGGGGGTTGCCCTGTGGCGCTACCACCGTGTGGCGATCAAGCAGTTTGGCGGTATTACCGGGGACCTGGCCGGGTGGTTTTTGCAAAAAGCGGAACTGTATATGCTGGCGGCCCTTGTGTTTTGCCAGTGGAAGGGGTTTTTGTAACATGCTGTTTATTACCGGCCCGCTGTACAGCGGCAAGCGTACCTTTGCCAAACCCTTTGGCGGGCGGCAGATTTACGAGGTGCAGACCCTTGCCGCCAATGCCGAAAGCCTGCCCGCCCTTGCGGACGAGCTTGCCCAATATGACGTAGTAACGGCCACCGAGGTTGGCGGCGGCGTGGTGCCCATTGACCCCGCCCAGCGCGCCGCGCGGGAAGCCGCCGGCCGCCTTGCCTGCCTGCTGGCTGAGCGGGCCGACTGTGTGGTGCAGATGTTCTGCGGCCTGCCCACCGTGCTGAAAGGGGAGCTGCCGCCATGCTGATCTACCTGCTGCGCCACGGCTTAACGCAGGAAAACCTGGAAAAGCGTTACCAGGGCAGGCGGGATGTACCGCTGTGCCCGCAGGGCCTTGCCCAGCTGCGCCGGGCGGATTTTGCCCCCAAAACGGTCATGATTACTTCCTTGCAGCGCACCCGGCAGACGGCGGAAGTGCTTTTCCCCGATGCGGAGCTGGTTGTGGCAGACGGGCTGAAAGAGATGGACTTTGGCGTGTTTGAGGGCCGCAATTACCGGGAGATGGAGCATGACCCCCAGTACCGCGCCTGGGTGGAAACCGGCTGCGAAGGCCGCTGCCCGGGCGGGGAAAGCAAGGCGGAATTCTGCCAGCGTGTCTGCACAGCATTTGCCGCGCTGGTGGATGCCGCTTTGGCGGCGGGGAAACCGCAGCTGGTGATCGTTGCCCACGGCGGCACCCAGATGGCGGCGCTGGAACGGTTCGCCGTGCCCCATAAAAACTATTATTCCTGGTGTGCTCCCGCGGCGGGCGGCTTTGTGCTGGATGCCGCCGATTGGATACACCAGAAAACCCTGCGCGTGGTCAAAACCGTGCAGTATACAAAGGAGTTACCATGCTGATTTGCTGGGCCGTTTTGGGTGGCTTTGTGCTGGATGCCATTTTTGGCGACCCGGCTTGGCTGCCGCATCCCGTTGTGCTGATGGGCAAAGCCATCACCGCGCTGGAAAAACGTCTGCGCGCACAATTTCCCCAAACGCCGCAGGGGGAGCTTTGCGGCGGGGCGGTGCTGGCCGCCATTTTGCCGGTGGGCACGTTCCTCATCACAGCGCTGGTGTGCAGGCTGGCAGCGGCGCTGCACCCGCTGGCGGGGCTTGCCGTGCAGATGTTCTGGTGCGCCCAGGCGTTGGCCGCCAGGGGCCTTGTGCAGGAAAGCTGCAATGTGTATAAAGAGCTGCAAAAGCAGGACCTGCCCGCCGCCCGCAAAGCCGTGGCCCGCATTGTGGGGCGCGATACCCAAAACCTGACGGCGGAGGGCGTGACCAAAGCCGCTGTGGAAACCGTGGCCGAAAACGCCAGCGATGGCGTGATTGCCCCGCTATTGTACATGCTGCTGGGCGGCGCGCCGCTGGCGCTGACCTATAAGGCCATCAACACGATGGACAGCATGCTGGGCTACAAAAACCAGAAATACCTGTATTTTGGCCGTGCCGCCGCCAGGTTGGACGATGCCGCCAACTATCTGCCCAGCCGCCTGGCCGGGCTGCTGTGGGTTGCCGCTGCCGCCCTGACAGGCAGCAGTGCCCGCGGCGCGTGGAAGATCTGGCGGCGGGACCGCCGCAACCATGCCAGCCCCAACAGCGCCCAGACCGAAAGTGCCTGCGCCGGTGCCCTGGGCGTGCAGCTGGCAGGCCCCGCCTACTATTTTGGCGAGTATTATGATAAACCCACCATTGGGGATGCGCTGCGCCCCGTGGAACCAAAGGACATTTTGCGGGCCGACCGCATGATGTATGCCGAAAGCCTGCTGGCTTTGGTGTTGGGCATTGCCCTGCGCCTGCTGGTGCTGGCGATGTAACAACGAAAAGGGGAGAACGGAATGGAACTGGTACATGGCGGTGATTGGGCGGGCTACCGCGCCCGCTTTGGGCATGATGCGCTGGATTTTTCGGCCAATGTCAGCCCGCTGGGCCTGCCCCAGGGCGTGGCGGATGCCATCGTTGCGGCACTGCCCACTGCGGACCGCTATCCGGACCCCCTTTGCCGGGAGCTGCGCACGGCACTCAGCCGGGCGGAACAGCTGCCGGAACAGTGGATTTTGTGCGGCAATGGGGCTGCGGATCTGATCTACCGGCTGGTGTGGGCGCTCAAGCCCCGCCGCGCCCTGCTGCCCGCCCCCACCTTTGCCGAGTATGCCGCTGCACTGGAAAGCGTTGGCTGCGAAGTAAAGCGGAAAACTCTGCATGAGGCCGATGATTTTGCCGTAACGGAAGCCTTTGTGCAGGCAGTGAACCAGAGCATTGACCTGGTGTTTTTGTGCCAGCCCAACAACCCCACCGGGCAAATTACCCCGCCGGAGCTGGTGCAGCGCCTGGTGCGCCGCTGTGCGGACTGCGGGGCCGTGCTGGTGGTGGATGAGTGCTTTCTGGACTTTTTGCAGCAGCGGGATGCCCTGACGGCCAAACCGCTTTTGCAAGCCGCGCCCAACCTTGTTATTCTGAAAGCGTTCACCAAATTGTACGCCATGGCCGGGGTGCGGCTGGGGTATGCCTTGTGTTCCAACACCGCACTGCTGGCCAAAATGCAGGCCGCAGGCCAGCCGTGGGGGGTATCCAGCCTGGCGCAGGCTGCGGGCGCTGCCGCTTTGCGGGAAACCGCCTATGCCGATGCCGTCCGCGCCCTGATTGCCGACCAGCGCCCCAGACTGGCGGCCGGGCTGCGGGCACTGGGACTGCAGGTGATCGAGGGCAGCGCCAACTACCTGTTGTTCCGCGCGCCGGAAACGCTGGGCGCGGCCTTGCAGCAGCGGGGCGTCTGCCTGCGCAGCTGTGGCAATTACCCGGGGCTGAGCGCCGGCTGGTACCGCACCGCCGTGCGCACCGCGCCGGAAAACGAACAGCTGCTGCAGACCATGCGGGAGGTACTAAAATGAGCAAAGCAACATGTATTATGGTGCAGGGCACCATGAGCGGCGCGGGCAAAAGCCTGCTGTGCGCGGCGCTCTGCCGCATTTTTGCCCAGGATGGCTGGCGGGTGGCCCCGTTCAAAAGCCAGAACATGGCGCTGAACAGCTTTGTGACCCGTGACGGGCTGGAAATGGGCCGCGCCCAGGTGGTGCAGGCCCAGGCAGCCGGGGTGGAACCGGATGTGCGGATGAACCCCATTCTGCTCAAGCCCAGCAGCGATATTGGCAGCCAGGTGATCGTCAACGGGGAAGTGCGCGGCCAGATGCCGGCGGCGGAGTATTTCCGCCGTAAAAAACAGCTCATCCCCGATATTCTGGCGGCTTACAACAGCCTGGCGGAAGATTTTGATATTATCGTCATCGAGGGCGCGGGCAGCCCGGCTGAAATCAACCTGAAAGCCGATGACATCGTGAACATGGGGCTGGCCAAGCTGGTGGATGCCCCTGTGCTGCTGGTGGGTGATATTGACCGCGGCGGCGTGTTTGCCCAGCTGTTTGGCACGGTGGAACTGCTGGAGCCGGACGAACGGGCGCGCATCAAAGGGCTTGTCATCAACAAGTTCCGCGGCGATGTTGGGATTCTGCGCCCCGGCCTTGCCATGCTGGAAGAGAAAACCCACCTGCCGGTGTTTGGCGTTGTGCCGTACTTAAAGGCGGATATTGAGGACGAGGATTCGCTTTCTGACCGGCTGCAGGTCAAAAATGCCGTCAAGCCGCTGGATGCTGCCATTGTGCGGCTGCCGCATATTTCCAACTTTACGGACTTTATGCCGCTGGAGCAGCACCCGCTGCTTGGCGTGCGCTATGTGCAGACCACCCGCGAGCTTGGCGCGCCGGATTGCGTGATCCTGCCCGGTACAAAAAATACCGTGGACGACCTGCTGTGGCTGCGCCAGTGCGGGCTGGAAGCAGCCATCAGCAAGCTGGCCCAGCGCGGCACGCCGGTGCTGGGGGTGTGCGGCGGCTACCAGATGCTGGGCCAGACCCTAGCCGACCCGGAAGGCACCGAGAGCGGCCGCCCGCAAACCCTGCACGGCCTTGGCCTGCTGCCCACCCAAACCACCTTTACCGCCGAAAAGCGCCGCACCCAAAGCCAGGCGACCGTGACGGCGGAGCCCTTTGCCGGGGCGCACCTGACCGGGTACGAGATCCACACCGGGCGCACCACCGTGCAGGGCGCACCGCTCTGCACCCTGGCGGACGGCACCCCCGAAGGCTGCGTGCAGGGCCAGGTGTTTGGCACCTACCTGCACGGCCTGTTTGACAGCGGCGAGCTGACCGAGCAGTTTGCCGCCTATCTTTGCCGCCGCAAGGGGATTGACCCCGCCGCGGCAGCGCCAATTTCCATGCAGGAATACCGTACCCAGCAGCTGGATCTGCTGGCCGATGGGGTACGCCATAACCTGGATCTGGCCGCCGTGTATGCGGCTATGGGCCTTGCACAGCCCGCCGAAAGGGGAAATGACCAATGATGCCGCAGCACCACCTGCCTGCCGATATTGAACGCACTAGCATGAAAATTATCACGGGTGAACTGGCCCAGCGCGGGCTGGACATCCCGCCGGAAAACGCCCCTGTAGTCAAGCGGGTCATCCACACCACCGCAGATTTTGACTATGCGCAGACCCTGCACTTTACCCCCGGCGCGGTAGCTGCCGGTATTGCTGCTATGCACGCCGGGGCAACGATCATCACCGATACCAACATGGCCCTGGCAGGCATCACCAAGCCGGGCCTGGCCAAGCTGGGCGGGCAGGCACTCTGCTTTATGGCGGACCCCGCTGTGGCTGCAGCGGCCAAACAGGTGGGCACCACCCGCGCCGTGGCCGCCATGCACAAGGCTGCGGCCGAATACCCCGGCGCCGTGCTGGCCGTGGGCAACGCCCCCACCGCCCTGCTGACGATTGCCGAGAAAATTGAAAACGGCCTGCGCCCGGCGCTGGTTATCGGTGTGCCGGTGGGCTTTGTGAACGTGGTGGAAAGCAAGGAGCGCCTGTTTGCCGTGTGCGAAAGCCACGGCGTGCCCGCCATTGTTGCCATGGGCCGCAAGGGCGGCAGCAACGTGGCGGCGGCCATCTGCAACGCGCTGATCTATTCCGCCGCCGAAATGCTGGACCCCACCGCCCGCGGATGGAAATAAGCAGGAGAATATCGCCACAGCCCGGTACCGCACTTTTTGGAGCAAAGCGGATACCGGGCTATTGTTATCTCACTGCGGCATTATAATGGCAGTATCAACGATACAATCAAAATAAATGGGAACGCTCTTCTTACCGCGTGAAAAAGGGCACCAAAAGCAACAGCCACAGCGGGCTTGCCCGTTGTGGCTGTTGTATTGCTTCTGCGTTATGATTATGATAGGGCAACACCGCATAATTCTAAGTGCCGATACGGCGAGCGAGGTGCGGCAGTTGCTAAGCCAAAAGCGCAGATAATACTGGATGCTGCAAAGGTGAGCGCCGCCAGTGGCGGAAACAGCGAACCGAAGCAGGGGCAGCGGTCGCAGAGTGCGAGGGGCTTTTGCCCCCGAAGCACGATGCGGGTACCGCAACCCGACATTATCGAGCATTTTGGCAACGCAGATGCCGTGCCGCAGCCGCCGAAGCGGTGCTTAAGCCGCTAGGCGGGAATTATGCGGTATTGCCATAGGGAAAAAATGAAGCAAACCGTATGCTTATAAAGCAAACGCCATTGCATCTCCTGGCGCAAGCCCCCCGTCACTCACTTTTCCACTGCCATTGCGATCTGCTCGCGGGTGATGGGCAGCTCATAAAAGCGTTTGTGGGTGGCGTGGTAGATGGCATCGGCCACGGCGGGCAGCGGGGTGTTGATGACGACCTCACCGATGGACTTTGCGCCAAACGGGCCGGTGCCCTCGTAGCTGCTCTCAAAACTTACGTCAATATGTCCAATATCAGTGCGGCAAGGGATCTTGTACTGCATCAGGGAGCTTTCGCGCGGCATGCCGCGGTCATTGTAGGTCACATTCTCGGTCAGCGCCATGCCGATGCCCTGCAAAATGCCGCCCTCGGCCTGCACGCGGGCCAGGTTCGGGTTTACAGGGGTGCCGCAGTCAACCGCGGCCACATAGTTCACCACCTGGGCTTCGCCGGTTTCCAGGTCAACTTCCACTTCGGCGGCGCCAACCATAAACGGCGGGGGCGAAATCTCCGAGCTGTGGGTCACGGTGGCTTCCAGCGCCACCGTGTTGCCGCACTGGGATGCCGCTGCAATGCTGGCCAGCGGCACGCGCTGGGTGCCATCCTCGCTCGTCACGGCATCGCCGGTAAACAGCACGGCGGCTTTGTCCAACCCAAGCAGCTGTGCCCCCAGGGTGCAGATCTTATCTTTCAGTTCCAGCGCACACTTTTCCACGGCCTTGCCGGTCACATAGGTTGTGCTGGACGCATAGGAACCGGAATCATAGGGGGAAGAATCGGTATCTGCGCCCAAAACCGCAATGTTTTCCAGCGGGCATTCCAGCACTTCGGCAGCAATCTGCGCCAGGATCGTATCGCAGCCTGTGCCCATATCCGCTGCGCCGATGGAGAGGGTATAGAACCCGTCATCGTTAATTTTCAGCGTGGCACTGCCCACGTCCACATGGTCGATGCCGGAGCCCTGCATGGCCATGCCCATGCCAACAGCACGCACCTTGCCGTTGCCGATCTCGCGCACGGGGTACTTATGGTCCCAATCCATCCTGTCATGCACGGTTTTCAGGCAGCGGTCCAGCGCACAGCTGGTGTTGACCTGGCCATAGTAGGCGGGCATAACATCGCCCTCATGGACAATGTTGCGCTGCCGGAGCTCGAACGGGTCCATCCCCAATTTGTCGGCCAGCTCATTCACAGCGGATTCCACCGCAAACAGACCCTGGGTTGCGCCGTACCCGCGGTACGCACCCGATGACATGTGGTTGGTGTAAACAACATCGCTGACAAAGCGGAACGCTTCGGCCTTGCCGTACAGCGGGATGGACTTGTGGCCCGAAAGCCCCACCGTTGTGGGGCCGTGCTCACCGTAAGCGCCGGTGTTGGAAAGGGTGTGCAGGTCAATGCCCTTGATGATGCCGTCCTTTGTTGCGCCCAGCCGCACGTGCATCTCCATCTCATGGCGCGGGGTTGAAGCCGTCTGGCTTTCAAAGCGGGTATAGATGATCTTGCTGGGCTTCTTCGTTTTCCAGGTAACAAAGGCAGGGTAAACCTCGCACACTGACGTCTGTTTTGCGCCGAACCCGCCGCCGATGCGCGGCTTGGCAACGCGGATCATGGATTTGGGGATGTGCAGGGCGTTTGCCAAAATGCGGCGGCAATGGAACACGATCTGCGTTGAGCTGAGCACATTCAGCCGCCCGTAAGCATCAATGCTGCAATACGTGCGGAAGGTTTCCATCATGGCCTGCTGGCAGGCGCGGGTGTGGTAGGTGTGGTCAATGACCACATCGCACCCAGCCAACACCGCCTCAATATCACCCTCGCCAGATTCATCGTGGGCGCAGAGGTTGCGGTTCTTGTCAGCTCCGATGCCGGGAACAAGGGCTTCCCAGTTATCCTCCGGGTGCACAAGAGTAGGGTTATCGAGCGCTGTGTGGAAATCCAGCACCGCGGGCAGAACTTCATATTCCACCTGAATCAGCTTCATCGCCTTATCGACGCATTTTTCGTCTTTGCCCGCAAGGATCGCGACAACATCCCCGGCAAAGCGGACATGGCGGTCGATCACAAGGCGGTCGTAAGGGCTCATTTCGGGGTAGGTCTGGCCCGCCTGGGTGTAGCGGCGGGCGTTCTGGTCCACATCTTTCCAGGTGTAAATCACCTCCATGCCGGGCACAAGCATGGCGCGGGAGGTATCAATATTTTTGACGATCGCATTGGCGTGGGGGGAGCGCAGCAGCTTGACGATGAGACAGTCCTGCGGGATAACATCATCCATGTACACAGGCTGGCCGGTTACAAGCTGCATGGCGTCCTTCTTGCGCACAGGCTGGTTCACAGTTTTCATTGGGCAGCCTCCTTTGATTTTTTCCACGCCAAAAAGTTCTGGATCCCGCGCAGCTGGCCTTCGTACCCGGAGCAGCGGCAAAGGTTGCCCGCAAGGTATTCCTTGATCTCCTCCTCATTGGGGTCGGGTTTTTCGCGGAAAAGGGCCAGCGCATTCATGATAAAGCCGGGGTTGCAGAAGCCGCACTGCTCGGCCCCCTGGTCAGCGATGAACGCGCCGAACTCAGCGGCTTCCTCCTGCAGGCCCTCCAGCGTGGTAACGCTGCGGCCATCCACCCGCGCCGCCAGTACAGAGCAGGAAAGCACCGGCTTTTCGTCCAAAAACACGGTGCACAGCCCGCAGTTGGCGGTTTCGCACCCGCGCTTGACGCTTTTGCAGCCTAAAGAGCGCACCAGATCAATCAGCAGGGTATCGGGGGCGATCTCAGCAGCTGTTTTTTTATGGTTCAACGTAAAATGAATTTGCATCAGAGCACCTCCAGGTTCCCCAGTGCCTGTACGGCACGCTTGACAAGCACCCCCACCAGATGGGTGCGGTAGGCGGCACTGCCGCGCAGGTTGCTGCCGGTGGGCACCGCAGCCTGTACGGCGGCGGGCAGCTCATCCGGGGCGGCCGTGGGGCAGACAAGCATGGCTTTCATGGGGCGTGCACCGATGGCAAAGCGGTAGGCTCCATCCGCCGTGCGTGCAGCAGCGCAGGTCAAAATCGGGAAGTCCGTCTGGGTGGCCCGCACAGACTGGTAATGCACTGCAAGCCCCGGCGTCTTTTTTATGTAAACATGGGTCAAAATATCACGGTCATAGGGCAGGGCGGCAAACTGTGCAATGGGCATCCGGCCTGCTTTGTACAGCTCCACATCGCAGTCCAGCGCCAGCAGCAGCGTTAATACGTCTGAAAAGCCAAACCGCCCGTACACGCTGCCGCCCACGGTGGCGCAGTTGCGGAACTGCACCCCCACAATATGGCGCACAGCCTCCCGCATGGCGCCGTTGGTGGCCGCGTTCAGCGCGGCGTGGGTTTCCAGGCTGCGCAGCGTTGCCATGGCGCCAATGGCAAATTCGGTATCGGTTTCTTCAATGGTATCCAACCCCAGCGCAGATAGGTCAATGGCTGTGCCAACGCTGATTTTTTCCATTTTCAGCCACAGCATCCCTCCCAGCACCCGGTTCGGGCGCTTCTGGTTCAGCTGCCATGCTTCTTCCAGTGTGGCGGGGCGGGCATATTCTCGAATCGTTATCATAGAATGCTCTCCGTTTTTGGGTAAAATCATACTTTTGTGTAGTACCACTTTTATTTTACCACAAATTCTGCTATAATTCCGTTGTAGTTTGAAAAACACAACGGAATATTGGTTTTAGAAGGAAGTAAGAAACATGAAAATGACCAAAATGACCGCCCTGCTGCTGGCCGCCGCTATGGCACTGACAGCCTGCGGCAGCACCGCTGCTGCCAGCAGTACCGCAGCCAGCGAGGCTGCTTCCGTAGAGGCTACCGCAGCCCCGGAAGCCACTGCTGCACCGGAAGAACCTGCCGCCGAAACGGCGGTTACCTACCCGCTGACCGTTACCGACCAGCTGGGCCGCGAAGTTACCATTGAGGAAGAACCCAAAACCCTTGCCAGCGGCTACTACATTTCCACCAGCCTGCTGATTGCGCTGGGCGTGCAGAACGAGCTGGTTGGCGTGGAAGCCAAAGCCGACAAACGCAACATCTACAGCCTGTCCGCCCCGGAGATCCAGTCCCTGCCCAGCATTGGCACCGCCAAAGAGTTTGACCTGGAAGGCTGCGCTGCGCTGGCCCCGGATCTTGTCATCGTGCCCGCCAAGCTCAAGGATTCCATCCCCCAGATGGAGGAAATGGGCCTGACCGTGCTGGCTGTTAAGCCGGAAAACCAGGCCGGCCTGTTCGGCGCGATCGAGCTGCTGGCACAGGCAACCAACACCACCGCCCGCGGCGAGGAGCTGGAAATGGCCATTGACAGCAACCTGGCCGCCCTGGCCGAAGCCGTTGCCGGCACCGATGCCCCCAGCGTTTACCTGGCAGGCAACAGCTCCGTGTTGGAAACCGCAGGCCCCGCCATGTATCAGAACACGATGATCGAAAACGCCAACGGCACAAACGCCGCCGCCAGCGTGGAAGATACCTACTGGGCCGAAGTTTCCTATGAGCAGATCCTGGATTGGAACCCCGATTACATCATTCTGGCATCCGATGCTGAATATGACGTTGATTCTGTTCTGAACGATGCCGCCCTGGCGGACTGCACCGCCGTCAAGGAGAGCCATGTTTACCAGCTGCCCCACGCTGTTGAGGCTGTGGATTCCCCCGTGCCGGCCAGCTTCCTTGGCAGTGTTTATCTTGCCAGCGTGCTGCACCCGGAGCAGGTGACCGAGGAGTATTACCATGCCGCTGCCGATGAATTCTATGGTAGCTTCTATGGCTTTACCCCCGAATCTTATGAATAATAACCGCAAACGCACGGCGCTGTGCCTTCTGGGCGCAACGCTCTGCGTTTTTATGGCCTTTGGTGCGGCACTTTATTTCGGCCGTTATCCCATAACCCTGCAGGCACTGCTGGCGGGGGACGCTATGGCAGTGCGCACCTTTACGGTACTGCGCCTGCCCCGTGCCGTGATGGCGCTGGCGGGCGGGTTCGGTCTTGGCGTGGCGGGCTTTGTGTACCAGACTGTTTTCCGCAATCCACTGGCAAGCCCGGATATCATTGGGGTATCGTCGGGGGCCAGCGTTGGCGCGGCATTTGCCATCTTGTTTGTCTCTTCGGGCACGCTGGGCACCACGGTATGCGCCTTTGCGGGCGGGCTGGCAGCGGTGTTTCTCTCGCTTGGCTTGGCGGCCGCCGCGCCGGGGCGCAGCAAGATGAACCTGGTGCTGGCGGGCATTGCCGTACATGCGCTGGCGCAAACTCTTTTGATGCTGCTAAAGCTGACCGCTGACCCGGAAAAAGAGCTGGCCAGCATTGAATATTGGATCATGGGCAGCCTGGCGGGGGTAACGCAAAGCCGGGTGTGGTTCCCTGTTCCGATGGCTATTTCCTGCTGCGCCGTAATTTTTGCTTTGCACCGTCAGGCGATGCTTTTATCCGTGGAAGAGGATGAAGCGCGGCTGCTGGGGGTTCCGGTGGGGCGGATGCGTTTTCTACTGCTGACATTGGCAACGCTGGTGGTGGCCGCGGTTGTCAGCGTGACTGGGCTGATCAGCTTTGTCGGGCTGCTGGCCCCCCACTGTGCGCGGCTGCTGGCGGGGCACAACCGCCGCTCCACCAGCCTGCTCAGCGGGCTGGTGGGCAGCACGCTGCTGCTGGCGGCGGATACCATTGCCAAAACGGTGGCGGCAACCGAACTGCCGGTCAGTATCTTCACCTCACTGCTGGGTGTTCCGTTTTTGATTTACCTTATTATAAAGCCGGGGAGGGAGACGCGGTAATGTTCACTGTGGAGAATCTGGCCGTCCGTCTTGGCGATAAGAACATCCTGCAAAATGTTCATTTTACGATAGATACCCCCGGCCAGCTGGTGGGAATATTGGGGGCGAACGGCAGCGGAAAAACCACCCTGCTGCGCGCAGTGGCCGGGCTTTTGCCCCATACGGGGTGCTGCCTGATGGATGGTGTGCCGCTGGAAAGCCTTTCTACCAGGTGTCTGGCACAAACGGTCAGTTACATCCCGCAGCAAAGCGGAATTTCGGTGTCCATGTCTGCACGGGAAGTTGTGCTGATGGGCTGCAACCCCCGCCTTGGCGTGCTGCAAAGTCCCACCGCTGCCATGTGTGCGGCAGCGGAAGAAGCCCTGCGCACGGTAGGCCTGGCGGATAAAGCCGAGCAGGACTACCTGACGCTGAGCGGCGGCGAACGCCAGCTCTGTATTCTGGCACGTACCTTTGTGGAGGATGCGCCTTTGCTGCTACTGGATGAACCGGACAGCGCCCTGGACCTTGCCAACCGCAGCCATATGGCGGCGCTGCTGGCAGAATTTGTGCATGCAAGCGGCAAAACAGCGCTGATCTGCCTGCATGACCCCATGCTGATGCTGGACTGGTGCGATACGCTGATCGTGCTGCAAAACGGGCAGGTTGGAGCCATGCTGTACCCCAGAACCGACCCGGTTGAAGCGCTGCAATCCGCGCTGGCAGCAGTATACGGCCCGCTGGAACTGGTGCCCGTGACCGACCGCACGGGCCGGGTGCGGCTGGCGCTGCTGCCGTTGTGAGGAAAGAAAAATGAAACCAAAGATTCATGTGATGCTCTGCGATGATATCGGCGAGCGCTTTTTTGGCGAAGGCCCCTGCCGCCTGCTGCACCGGATTGAAGAGACCGGCTCACTGCGGGCGGCGGCACAGGCCATGGGGCTTTCTTACTCCAAAGCGCTGCGCATGGTCAAGCGGGCGGAAAAAGAATTGGGCTTTGCGCTGACCCGCAAAACCATTGGCGGGCGCGGCGGCGGGGGCAGCACCCTGACGGATGAAGCCCGCAATTTTATGGAAAGGTATGAGGCTTACCGTGATGCCTGTGTACAGACTGACCGCGAGCTCTATTATAAGTTCTTTCCGGGCGAGCGGTAAGCGCCACCTGCTGTTGACCGGCGGGCGCGGTACGGGAAAAACCACCCTGCTGCGTGCGCTGGTGCCATTGCTTTGCCCCGGGGCACAGGAAATTACCACAGCAGCGTACCCTGCGGACCGTGTGGAAATTCGAGAAAGTGTGGGCGGAAAAATAGCGGTGATCGGCCGCTTTGACCCGGCACTGCCCCCAGGCGAAAACCGGATGCGCCCCGTGGCGGACGGCTTTTTGCTGCTGGGAGTACCCGCCCTGCACCGCATGGCGGCAGGGGAGAGCGAATGGGCGGTGCTGGATGAAATCGGGTACCTGGAAAATAGCTGCCCCGAATTCCGGCAGGCAGTGGAAGCGCTGCTGGATGCAAAGCGCGTTCTCGCTATTGTGCGTAAGCAGGATACCCCATTTTTAACCGCACTGTGCGCCCGGCAAGATGCCTTTGTGGTGGATTTGGACGATCCCGCGCCTGCTCTCGGCTGCGTGGTCATGGCGTCCGGGCTGGGGCGGCGGTTCGGCGGAAACAAGCTGATGGCGGATTTTTGCGGTGCACCGCTGATCGCCAATGCGCTGGCTCTAGCCGCCCTGCCGCTGCTGGCCTGCCGCATTGTCGTGACCCGCTCGGAAGAGGTTGAGGCGCTCTGTAACGCGCAGGGCGTCCCCGTTTTGCGCCACGCGCAGCCCTACCGCAGCGATACGGTCCGGCTGGGGCTGGCGGCATTGCTGGGAAAAGAGCCCGCTTTGCGCGGCTGCCTGTTTCTGCCGGGGGACCAGCCGCTGCTCACGCAGCAAAGTGTGGAAGCACTGGCGCTGGCAGCGGCCCCCGATGCCATTGTGCGGCTGTGCGCTGCCGAAGGCACCCCCGGCAGCCCAGTGCTGTTCGGCGCGGATTATTTTTCGGAGCTGCTTCACCTGCCGGATGGCCGCGGCGGCAATGCCGTTGCACGGGCCCACCCCGGTTCCGTCTGCCTTGTGTCCGCCCGGAACGATGCCGAACTGAGGGATGTGGATACGCGGGAGGACCTGAACCAGCTGCGTCAGCTGACAAACAGATAAAAATACCGTGCAGTTCAAAAAAGCTGCACGGTATTTTTTATTTCATCACCTATTATATGATTGTAAACTGGCAGGCCCGCATGGCATCCAGCGCGGTCTGGTGGCTCTGGGGCGTTACCCCGGCGCAGCAGTCCGACAAAACTTCGATCTCTGTTTCCGGGAAAGCTGCACGCAGCACCATGGCGTTGCTAATCACGCAGATATCGGTGCAGTAGCCATAAATAACAATTTTTTCAATATCTTCAACAGCCTTGTTGTGTGCCATCAGTTCATCCAGAATCTCACTGGGCAGCATATAACTGCCGAACGTGGGTTTGTCCACAATGTGGCACACTTCCGGCTCGGTGTCCGCCATGACGTTTTCCAGTTCGGGCGCAAAATTCCAGCCATCCTCACCCTCAATGCAGTGCTCGATCGGCAGGCGGCGGCCCTCCCGCGTGGTCAGGTAGTTGTCCTGGTGGGTATCACGGGTAAAGAACATCCAGTGCCCGGCCTGCGCGTGTGCCCGCGCGGTCTCTGCCAGGTGCGTCACATTGGCCTGCGCCTGTGTGTTGGCCAGTGCCCCGGTAATAAAATCTTTCTGCACATCAATCACAAGATCAAGGGTGATTTTTTCGTCATTCATAGCATTTGCTCCCTGTCCACAGTATTTTCTCCAAGGTGTCTTTACACCTTAGTATACAGCATTTCTTTGCCGCCGTAAAGATTTTCGTTCTTGTTAAAAATGATCCAGCAGACTTCCGATCATATTGTACAGTATCAAAATGAGATGAAAATCTTGATACTGTACGGTGTTATTGGTTCGATGGCGACAGTGGATTCTGCGCTTTTTAGTAGTAGTGCAATTCGTGCGATAAAGATGATTGTTCTGTCTCTCCTCCATATTTCGCTAAACCGGACTTTAGCGAAATTACGTGTCTGGCTTAAACATTCTGCCCATCGCCCCATTCCTATCTCTAAATCTCCTTAAATCGCTTAAAAACCCTCCCTACACCATGTGCGGCATGCTTATAACTTTATAACCGTTGCACTTCATGCCAGCGCTTTTGTGACGGGGTTTAACATTCTGCTGTGGACCGTGGGTTACGGCATGGTTTCCGGCAGCCATTCTTTCGTGGTGCTGCTTTTTGCTGCCTCATTAGCTTTGACTAACTCAATGAAATCGTTCTATCACACTATAAATGAATATGCCATCCATTCTGCACCGGGGAAACGGTAATTTTTCTGCAATATGCAGCCCCCCTGCGGTATAGGGAAAGCAGAACGCCCCACAAATCTGTACTGCCGCAGCACAGGCCTGCTGTTTTCTATCTGATACGGAAATACCAAAACTCCTCCCGAACAGGTGCGGGAATCGGGGATGCCGAGCAAAAATGTTTTTGCATAGAGGACATATCAGGAAAGATTCTGCACCTTTTGACTTTGCAGCGCCTGCCGCCATCCTGGCTTCCTGTGCCATGGATAGCCGATTTTTACGCTTTTATCATTGGAGGAGTCTTTACCGTTAAACTGTATATATATTCGAGCTTTTGCGTTATATATACAGTTTTGGCGGGCTTGCATACGCCGTTTCCACTCCCTGTATTTTGTGTATTCCATTCAAGGACAGATATTTTGCTCTGTTGTTCCTCACCTCTACTATTTTGCTGCGTTTCCATTGCCTTTTTGCGTTTTGGTCTGTGGTTCGGGCATCTCGCTGTGGCCGTTATGCTTTTCCGTGCCGTGTTTCACTTGATGAGTTGGGCGTCTCTTTGGGTTTATGTATGTTCTCCGTCCGCCTCCATTCGTCTCACTTTTCCTTTTTCCGCACATAAACAGTCCACCACATCCCCTTGTACGCTGCTTGTTCCCATGTCATTCCGCAGTGATCCCATGATTTTGCGCCGGAAGCGCTTTCCCACGTTCCAGCGGCAGAGCATTGCGCTTTGTTTTAACCATCACAGCGATTCACTAGAGTGTTAAGGCAACACCGCATAATTCTAAGTGCCGATACGGCGAGCGAGGTGCGGCAGATGCTAAGCCAAAAGCGCAGATAATACTGGATGTCTTATCGAGCATTTTGGCAACGCAGATGCCGTGCCGCAGCTGCCGGAGCGGTGCTTAAGCCGCAAGGCGGGAATTGTGCGGTGTTGCCTTAAGCCGTTAAACCCCCCATACAAAGCTCGCCCCGCTGTAATTTCCAACTTTCCGGGTCAGTAATACTGCATTCATTCCCATATTTTCTCTTTTTTTGTTCTCGTCACAAGGACACATTTGCTTTGCTTATCGCTTTTTCCCTCATAATCCATGGTCTTATTCTACACATTTTTTCACCGTCGCTGTTTGTTTTGTATGTAAATCGGATATTTTTATAAAGGTAAAAAAAATATGAATAAAAATTGATGACAACCGCAAGCTGCCGCTATATAATAAGATAATTATAAGGCGGCTGGATTGTCAGTCTGTACCGCCGCCAGGAACAACGCATGTGCACACTATGGCCACAGAGCAGCCGTCGGGGCGCCATTCCCTGTGCGGCGGCCGTGCACACGAAAGAGGGAAAACGTAATGGTTAAATTTATTCTGAAGCGCATCGGAACCATGATCATTGCCATGTTCATGATCATTCTGATCACCTTCACCCTGATGCACTCCATTCCCGGTGGCCCGTTCACCAATACCAAGGGTGTGCCGGAAGAAGTTACCCAGGCCATGGAAGCCAAGTACGGCCTGGACCAGCCCATGCCGGTGCAGTTTGTCAAATATCTGGGCAACCTGCTGCATGGCGATTTCGGCCCTTCCTATAAATATACCGGCAAAACCGTCAACGATTTTATTGCCACTGGTGCGCCGGTATCCGCCAAGCTGGGCCTTGTCACCCTGGTGTTTGTGCTGCTTACCTCCATCCCCATGGGCATATTAGCGGCGCTGAAAAACGGCAAATGGCAGGATATGCTGCTGATGGCCATTGCCACCATCGGCGTTACCATTCCGTCTTTCGTGATCGCCTCCATGCTGATTTATGTATTCTCCTTTAAGCTGAACGTACTGCCTACCTTTGGCCTGGACAGCTGGAAGAGCTACATCCTGCCCGTCATCGCCATGGGCGGCTATTCCGTCAGCTACCTGGCCCGCCTGATGCGCTCCAGCCTGCTGGAAGTTATGGGCCAGGATTACATCCGTACCGCCCGCGCCAAGGGCCTGACCGAGTTCGCCGTTGTTACCAAGCATGCCCTGCGCAATGCGCTGATCCCCGTCATCACGGTGCTTGGCCCCACGGTGGCTGGCCTTTTGACCGGCAGCTTTGTTGTAGAAAAGATCTTCGCCATTCCCGGCATTGGCTATTACTTTGTAAACAGCGTGACCCAGCGTGACTACACCACCATCATGGGCGTTACCATCTTCTTTGCTGCGTTCCTGATGGCAATGGTGCTTTTGGTCGATATCTTCTACTGCCTGATCGACCCCAGAATCAAGTTTGACGCATAATGTTGAGGAAAGGTGAAAACACTTATGGCAGATTTAACCGCACAGAACAAGTGGGAACCGCTTGCTACCGATAACAGCGACCGTGAAAAAATCTGGTCCAAAAGCCGCACCTTTGCAGGTGACGTCTGGTTCCGTTTCCGCCGCAAGCCGACGGCCATCGCCGGTTTTGTGATTATTATCGCCCTGACGCTTTTTGCATTGGTTGGCCCCCTGTTTACCCCGTATGATTACTCCGTGCAGAATCTGGAAGTTGTCAACGTTCCGCCGGTCATGAAGGTTTACCAGATCCCCAACGGCGACTACCTGTACATTACCACCGCCCTGAAAGTCATCTCCGTTACCCCGGACGGCAAACTGAGCGGCCAGTTGCGCAAGGTGCGCGATGAATCCGATAAATCCATGACCATCTTTGATGCCGACGGCACCGAGGTTGCCCTGTATTACGGCGGCAGCCCCTATGTCATTGCCGATGAAGCCACCGGCAGCATCTACCCGTCCAAGACGATGTTGAACAAATCCTACATCCTTGGCACTGACGCCCTGGGCCGCGATGTGCTGACCCGCCTGATGTACGGCACCCGCATTTCCATGCTGGTTGCCTTGATGGCTGCGTTCGTCAACCTCATCATCGGCATTCTGTACGGCGGTATTTCCGGTTACCTGGGCGGCACCGTGGATATGATCATGATGCGTATTGTGGATATTATCTCCACCATTCCCCTGACGCTGTATGTTATCCTGATCATGCAGGTGCTGGGTGCCGGTATCCAGAGCATCATTGTTGCATTGGGCAGCGTGTACTGGGTGGATATGGCCCGTGTTGTGCGCGGCCAGATCCTGAGCCTGAAGCAGCAGGAATTCGTTCTTGCCGCCAAGACCATTGGTTCCTCTGCCACAACGATTCTGTTTGACCACCTGATTCCCAACGCGCTCGGCTCCATCCTTGTTACCATTACCATGCTCATCCCCTCCGCCATCTTTATGGAGGCTTTCCTGGGTTATTTGGGCATCGGCCTGCAGCCCCCGCTGGCCAGCCTTGGCACCATGTGCAACGATGCATCTGCCAACCTGCGCACCAGCCCGCACGAGCTGTTGATCCCTGCTTTGATGATTTGTGTGATCATGTTTGCCTTTAACTTTGTCGGTGATGGTTTGCGTGATGCACTGGACCCGAAGCTGAAGAAGTAAGGAGAGCAAAATGAGCGAGACGATTTTGAAGGTAGAGGATCTGAAAACCTCCTTTATGACTTCCTCCGGCGAAGTGCAGGCTGTGCGCGGCGTCAGCTTTGAAGTGCATAAGGGCGAGATCCTTGGTATTGTCGGTGAATCCGGCAGCGGCAAAAGCGTTACTTCCATGTCCATCCTGCGCCTGCTGGCCGATACTGCCCGCATTAAAAACGGCAAAATTGAATTTGAAGGCACCGACCTGACCAAAGTCAGCGATAAGCAGATGCGCGAAATCCGTGGCCAGAAGATCGCCATGGTGTTTCAGGACCCCATGTCCAGCCTGAATCCGCTGATTCCTGTTGGCAAACAGGTTGCCGAAATGATCCATGTACACCACCCGGAGATGAAGCGCGACGAGCTGCAGGCTGCCACGCTGGAGCTGTTCCGCGAAGTACGTATTCCCGAAGCCGAAAAGCGGCTGAAATCCTACCCGCATGAATTTTCCGGTGGTATGCGCCAGCGCGTCATGATCGCCATGGCGCTGGCCAACCACCCCGACCTGCTGATTGCGGACGAGCCCACCACCGCCCTGGATGTGACCATCCAGCACCAGATTTTGAAACAGATGCGCTCCCTGCAGGAGGAATACGGCACCAGCATCATCTTTATCACCCATGACCTGGGCGTTGTGGCTGAGCTGTGCGACCGCGTTGTTGTTCTGTACGGCGGCCTTGTGATGGAGGAAGCGGAGATCAACGATCTGTTTGAAAACCCGCTACACCCCTACACCATGGGCCTGCTGGCCTCCATCCCCGGCCTGACCAAGGATAAGAGCGAGCGCTTGCAGTCCATCCCCGGCAGCCCGCCGGATATGACCAAGCCCCCCAAGGGCTGCCCGTTTGCTTCCCGCTGCCAGTTTGCGCGCAACATCTGCGCAGCCGAGTGCCCGCCGTTTGTCCAGGTTGGCAGCCGTCAGGCACGCTGCTGGCTGCTGCAGCCGGACGCCCCGGCCGAGGGCAATCCTCTGCATGAAAAACTGGCAGAAGCCGAAAGGAAGGCACACTAATGGAACAGCCCATTCTTCAGGTAGAGCACCTGACAAAATTCTTTTCTGTTGGCCCGCACGCGGAAGTTCATGCAGTAGATGACGTCAACTTTACGCTGCGCCGCGGCCGCACCTTTGGCCTGGTTGGCGAGTCTGGCTGTGGCAAAAGCAGCTGCGCACGCACCATCATCCGCATTTATGAGCCTTCGCAGGGCAAGATCATCTTCAACGGGCAGGATATCGCCCACCTCAAGCCCCGCCAGATGCAGCCGGTGCGCCGCAACATGCAGATGATCTTCCAGGATCCGTATGCTTCGCTGAACGCCCGCATGACGGTGCGCGATATCATTGCCGAGCCGCTGAAAGCCCACCATGTTTGCAAAAGCAAGCAGGAAGTTGACGAAAAAGTCTTTGCCATGCTGAACCGCGTTGGCCTGACGGCAGAACACGCCGGACGGTATGCCCACGAGTTTTCCGGCGGCCAGCGCCAGCGCGTCGGCATTGCCCGCGCCCTGGTGCTGAACCCCGCGCTGGTCATCTGTGATGAGCCCATCTCCGCACTGGATGTTTCCATTCAGGCGCAGGTCGTTAACCTGCTGCGTGACTACCAGCAGGCCGAAGGTACCTCTTACCTGTTTATCGCCCACGACCTTTCGATGGTGCGTTACGTTTCGGATGATATCGGCGTGATGTACCTGGGCCAGCTGGTGGAAAGCAGCGATTCCGAAGAGATCTACAAAAACCCGCTGCACCCCTACACCAAGGGCTTGCTGAGCTGCATTCCCATCGCGGACCCCAAGCTGGCCCGCGCCCATGCGAGCACCGGTGTGGAGGGCGATCTGCCCAGCCCGGTCAACCCGAAACCCGGCTGCCGGTTCTGTGGCCGCTGCCCCTATGCAAAGCCCATTTGCAGCGAGCAGACCCCGGCCATGAAGGAAGCTGCACCCGGCCATTTTGTGGCCTGCCACCTGTATTAAGCCTTTTTCTTTTGGTTTCTCCGTTTCTTGTTCCGGCAGCCTGCCGCAAACGGGTACCGGCGGCCAAAGCGGGATATGCAACATGGTGCTGTTCCGTTTTGGCTCCCCTGCCCGGTTTACTGCGCCCTGCCGGTGCAAAGGAACGGCAAACATACATTATTTTCTTTTCGAGGGGGATACACATGAAAAAGAAAGTCATCAGTGCCGCTCTTGCCGGCACGCTGGCGGTCTCCTTGCTCAGCGCCTGCGGCGCTTCCAATGAGCCCCAGAACATCTCCGATGTTTCTTCTGCTGCCAGCAGCGAAGCAACTTCCACCACCGCTTCCTCCGAGTCTACCGGTGATGCCGCCCAGGAACTGACCTTTGTTCTGAGCAACATTCCCGACGGCCTGGATCCGAGCGTGACCAACAACTCCTTCGCACAGTATGTTCTGATCAACTGCTTCGAAGGCCTTGTTACCTATGACAGCACCGGCACCCTGGTTCCCGGCAACGCTGAAAGCTGGGATATCAGCGACGACGGCCTGACCTACACCTTCCACCTGCGCGATGGCCTGAAGTGGAGCGATGGCAGCGACCTGACCGCTGAAGATTACGTTTACACCATTCAGCGCGTTCTGACCCCGGCCACCGCCGCACAGTACGTCAGCATGGCTACCGATTACATCAAGAATGCTCAGGAGTATTACGACGGCACCGCCACCGCTGACGACCTGGGCGTGAAGGCTCTGGACGACAAGACCCTGGAGATCACCCTGATCCAGCCCACCTCCTATTTCATCGACATCCTGAGCATGTGGACCTTCTCCCCTGTTCAGAAAGCCACCGTTGAAGCCAACGGCGACAAGTGGTCCACCGAAGCAGATACCTATATCTGCAACGGCCCCTTCAAGATCGCCAGCATGAGCATGAACGAAAACGTCATTCTGGAAAAGAACGAGAACTACTGGGATGCTGAGAATGTCTCCCTGCAGAAGGTCACCTTCCGCTACGTTCTGGATCAGGCAACTGCTCTGACCGCTTACGAGTCCGGCGAGGTTGACGGCGTTGCAAGCATTCCTTCCTCTGACTTTGCCCGCCTGAAGGCCGAGAATGCCGGTGTGCAGACCAGCCCCAGCTACGGCACTGTTTACTATGACTTCAACTGCTCTGCCGAGCCTGTGAACAACGTTCTGGTCCGCAAGGCAATCTGCCTGGCCATCGACCGTCAGTCCATCATCGACAACGTTGTGCAGGTCGATGCACAGCCCGCTTACAGCTTCCTGGCCCCCGGCTACTCTGTTGATGGCAAGGATATCACCGAAGGCCGCGAAAGCTTTGGCCTGTCCGCTACCGCTGACGTTGAGGGCGCCCAGGCTGCCTTGGCAGAGGCTGGCTACCCCAACGGCGAAGGCTTCCCCACTCTGACCCTGAGCTACTACGACAACGACACCGTCAAGAAGGTCGTTGAAGCTATGGCTGAAATGCTGAAGAACAACCTGAACATCAATGTTGAAGTTTCCTCCAACGAGTGGAGCATCTTCTATGACGACGTTCAGAAAGGCAACTATCAGGTTGCTGCCATGGGCTGGAGCGCTGACTACGTGAACCCCATGAGCTTCCTGCCCCTGTGCAAGACCGGCGATTCTTCCAACAACCTGTTCTATTCCAACGCCGATTATGACGCTTTGGTTGATCAGGTCAAGGCTGAGAACGATCCGGCCAAGGCTGCTGAGCTGACCCTGCAGGCTGACGCCATCGTTTCCAACGATTACGCTGTTCTGCCCCTGTACTACAAGTCCAACAACTACCTGATGCATGACAACATCAGCGGTTTCTACATGACTGCTTCCGGCAACCTGTTCTTCAAGGATGTGAAGGTCGGCTAATGCGCTGCACGATTGAAACCAGGGACTTTGGTACTATGGTTTTTACGCTGTACCCGGAATATGCCCCCCTCACCGTGGCAAACTTTGTGAAAACTGCACGCAGCGGTTTTTATGATGGTTTGTGTTGGTGCCGCATCGTTAAGGATTATGTCATTCAGGGCGGTTCGCCGGACAATGACATCATGACGGACAGTGATTGGCATATTAAGGGCGAGTTTACGGAAAATGGCGTCAACAACCCGCTCAAGCATATCCGCGGTGCCCTTTCTATGGCGCGCGATGATGACTTTGATACCGCCGGCACGCAGTTCTTTGTTGTTCACAAGGATGCTGCCAAGCTGGACGGCCGTTACGCCGCCTTTGGCGAAATGGAGAGCGGTTTTGATGTGCTGGACGCCATTGCCAACCAGCCCACTTACGGCCCTGAAACCTGGAACAAGCCCAAACAGATGCCTGTCATCACCAAAATCACGATCGAAGATTGATGGTTTTGGCTGACCGGCTGAACTGAACCACAACACCCCCTGCACCGGAAAGCATTGTGCTTTTGGTGCAGGGGGTGCTTTTGTGCTGTCTGTTGTTCGGTTGCCGTTCGCCATCATTTGTACATGAATTTCCGGAATATTTTTCGTCCGTGCGTTCTCTATGGCAACACCGCACAATTCCCGCCTAGCGGCTTAAGCACCGCTTCGGCGGCTGCGG
>OLPL01000215.1_pt1 | contig 44864 bp, 23 predicted proteins | sample 1673211 | NCBI WGS metagenome assembly OLPL01 (sample SAMEA3136766, study PRJEB25190) | human gut metagenome | reverse complement strand
CGGCTGTATGCGCGAGGTTACCGACTGCGGCCTGAGTTTTTTAAGTGACGTAAAATCGTGTTGAGGCTAACGCCCATAATGCGTGCAGTTGCCCGGCATCCAACGCCATTCATGGCCATATCAATGATTTTCTGGTGCGTACCGGGTTGAGAAGCGGTGTAAGTGAACTGCAGTTGCCATGTTTTACGGCAGTGAGAGCAGAGATAGCGCTGATGTCCGGCGGTGCTTTTGCCGTTACGCACCACCCCGTCAGTAGCTGAACAGGAGGGACAGCTGATAGAAACAGAAGCCACTGGAGCACCTCAAAAACACCATCATACACTAAATCAGTAAGTTGGCAGCATCACCCCATGATTGAATTAAATAGGTACTATTTTCATCATTATTTGTCACGGCAAGTTGCACTTGTTTTTGCCCTGCCGGATAAATTACGCGAGTCGCACCTAAGGCCACTCCCGCTTCGGCGCGTCCGGCAACCATCATTGCCATGAACATCAGGATACCTGCCAGCAAGCAGAATGTTATTTCCTGCGATTTCCTTACATTGACGTTTTTATTACTCACTGTCCTGTTCCTGTTATCACATTATCTGCTGAACAATTACTGATAGGTTAAAGAGAACCAGGCCTGGGCATTGGCGATGCCGCCAGTAACCCGACGCCCGGTAGCACGATATTTGGCGATGAAATGTAGCGAAGTAGAGCCTGAGTAAAGCCGTTTCCAGTTTGCTGGAGGACGATTAATCGGTACGAGGTTTCCTTCATCATCAAACAACGCTACGCCAATATTGGTGGCTATCCCTGGCCCCTCTCCCACGGAAAGCACATCTGGATTTTTACCATCCGCGACACCGTGAAACGCCACACCCACACGTTCACTCACCACCGTGCTACATTCCCGTAAATGAATAACAAAAGGCACCGGTGCGCTATCTTCCCCTACCGCATGAAACCGGTTACTGCTGATTTGCCCCATATTGACCGTCATTTGTTTATCACCGGCTTCAATCCGGCAAGTTTCCGCAATAATGACGCCCTGAAATTGCATATTTCCGCCGGGCAGCGTGGTGTTCCATTTATTTCCGGCCAGAGCAAACATTGGCAGCAACGACGCTAATAGAAATAATCTCTTCCTTTTCATCGTTATTTTTATCGCACAAGGGTGGGCATCCCTGCCCGTAATGACGTCCCTGAACCTGGGTAGGTTATTGATACTGAACCTTGAAGGTCGCATCCGCATTAGCAGCACCCGGGGTTGCCTCGCCGATTGCATAATAACGCGCCTGGAACGGAATGGTGTTGGTACCGTTATTCAGGGTTGTTTGTGCACTAAATGTCGCACCGTCCAGCGTCAGCTCATTTCCTGTTCTGTCCAGTATCTGCACACCAACATTTGTTGCGCTACCCGCAGCTGAACTCTGCAGAGCCAGTACTTTAGGATGAGCACTGTCAATCGCAGTCCCCAAGAAGGCAACAGCGGCTTTTGTGGCAACACTGGTATCGCAATCATTCAGCTGAATGTTAAAACCGACAGCAGAGCTGGTTGCTCCAGTCTGCTTCAGACTAGCGGTACGAACCTGGCCCAACTGAACGGTTTGATCAACAGAGCTTGCATCAACTGCGCAAGCGGCGTTAACAACTTCCCCTTTAAAGTGAACGGTCCCACCATTTACCGTCGTGGGTGTAGTTTCAGCCAGAGCCGCTGTAGAACTCAGGGACAGAGCCGACAGAACAACAATTGCCAGAGTTTTAATTTTCATACTGCTTTCCTTTCAAAAAACTATTTCTAAATCGACATGGGCAGTCGTTCCGTACACTTTGTTTTGTCAACGAGTTTGACTGCCAACACTGCACAGTTTCCCCCCAAAAGATGAAACATTTGGGGCCATTTTGACTCATAGAGGAAAGCATCGCGCACAAACTTTTTCAGTTTATTTGTTGGCTTGATATTCTATTGTTATCTTTATTTATAGATTTTTATATTACATGAGGTGGTTTTTGGAGAGAAGAATGAGGAAGTTGCTTCGAGACACAGAAACGTTAGCTTTACATTTAGCGGAGGTGATGTGAAATTAATTTACAAGAGAAATGATTTACATATCAAACAGTTAGATGCTTTTTGTCGTTTTATAATATTTTTATGCTTGAGAAAAAATACGTAACTTATTTATGATATGGACAGTTTTGGCCCCAATTGTCTTGTATTTATTTGTTTTTTACCTTTACTATCAATAAGTTAAATTAAACCTCTTCTCTTTTTAATTTTTCGTTTATGAGATTATTTCTTTCCCATAATCCGGCAAAACGAGCAGCATTACTGGCGGTATAACGCACAGTATGGCGAATATTTCGATGCCCGAGATAATCCTGAATTAAACGGGTATCTGCACCACGCTCCGCCAGTTCATAACCGCAAGCATGCCTTAACATATGAGGATGAGTCTGCGTTACGGTTCCAGCTTCAATACCGGCATCGCGAATAATGCGATAGGCCTGCTGGCGAGAAAGCCGACTCCCGCGGCGAGAAATAAATATAGCGTCGGTCCGGTCAGCGCCTTTCCAGTTAGCACGTTCCTGGGTCCAGCGTTCCACGGCTTCACGCTCATCAAAACGTAACGGGTGAACGGTAGAAAATCCGTTCTTCAGTCGGCGAATATTTATTCGACCTTCATTAAGGTCAAGGTCCTGATAATGCAGATCAAGCAGTTCACTAATACGCATCCCATGCCGATATGCCAACAGAATAAGACAATAATCTCTGGCTCCCGTTGCCCCGTAACAAACCGCCTGCATCATGGCCTGAACTTCTTTACCGGTAAGATAACGACGTTTACTCACAATAGTAGTACTCCTGACTGAGATATATTTGAATGAATACCTATAGGAAACCTCAATCGGTCAAAATTAGCCCAATAGATAAAAAGATAACCACACACGAAGTGATGTGGCTATCAGTCAATTACATTAAATATCATACAAAAATAAAATATCACTGATGTGATAACATCTATTTTCATTGATTTGATTCAATATAACAATAGATTGCAGTGGATTAACTTCCAGTTGCTTAAAAAATAAAGAAAAAATGTGAAAACAGATGAATTTAAGTGATGTGTAAATTTATGAATGATTTTGTTTATTTATTTTGAAGAACATAAACCATTGTATTTTGTATGGATATGGTTAACTTAATGTTTATTATTATAATTAAGAATCACACTTACAATAACATCAATTAATAAATGGTTAATCATTTTTGATATATCGTAAGAATAATGTAGTTTTTAACACCATCCCTGGTATCTCAACTATCTCTATAAAACAGCGTGACGCTGTCGTCCTCTGGCCCTATCCCAGATGCCGTAAAAACGCCCTGCATTGCTGGCGGTATACCAGACAGTATGACGAATATTGCGATGCCCAAGATAATCCTGGATAAGTCGCGTATCTATTCCCATATTCGCCAAAGCAAAACCACACGAATGGCGTAACATGTGCGGATGAATCTCCAGTGACAACCCGGCATTACCACCGGAAGTCGAGATAATATGGTAAAACTGTTGCCGAGAAAGCGGATTCCCCTTACGCGATAAAAATACCCATTCGCTCTCAGCATGCGGGTACGAAGTACGGATACTCAACCAGTTTTTTAAAGCCTGAACTTCTTTGTTCAATAGCAGGTGCGTTGTTGAAAAGCCTTTTTTTAATCGATGGATATAGATACACTTTGCCTTAAGATCAATATCCGAAATCCTCAATCGACAAATTTCACTCGCCCGGAAACCATGAATAAAACAAAGCAAAGTCAGACAATAATTACGTGCTGCATGAGGCCCGGTATTTGCTGCTTTAAGGAGTGATTCGATTTCACTATGGGTCAGGAAGTTCCTTTTTTTGTTATCAGCCTTATTCTTCATCGTTTTCCCTTATAATTACAGACGCGCACTAGCTGTGCTGGGTTAGCAATAATCCAACATTTTAATCCTGATTATGTTTATAAAAGCGAACGTTTGCTTAATAACTAACGTAAGTGGACCAGTTCTTCTGAGTGAACTTAAATGGAGTAGCGATAGTTACTTATAATAACTTTGCCATACAAACGCCATGCTCTTGCATGCTATGTACCTTTATATATTTATAAATCTGATACGAATCGAATAATAACCCTCATCATTAATGCAACTAATCTTATCTATATATCATGTGATATGTTCTGTAACAAGTAAAATCAACATAAAAAATTCAGCAAAATTTAATATTCGTTCAACTAGCCGTCTCACATATGACATTATTAGTCAACTGCATTTGCCACAAAATGGCTATTTCATGGAACGCAGTAATTTCTTAGTGGCTATTATCATGCTAATTCTTAGATCCCTAGCGATTATTCCTGCCTGGTTCGTCAGCTTAGGCCATGAGATTGTTACATTCCCTTTTATCCTGGAGATATGGGGGAACGCAGGCGACGCTTTTTCATCTACATCCGTTGGTAACTATGGCTTTGGTCACTACGACTTAAACCTTCCTCAATCACAGCTATTCGCCGGGCGATACGGCAAACAAACTAAGTGAAACATCATCCTGAAAACACCAACATCAACAAGCCTCTCCAGATCGACATCAGGAGTGACCAGTTACAAGCCACAAACCAAGAAACATATTTCATGATGAGAATTATACTCAGCCTGATGGCGGGTAAACACTCATTTTCACCAAGCTCACTGAGTTAGCTTGCAAAGCTTTCTTTGTTTAGATTCTAAATAAATTATTTACAAAACAGATTGTTAAAAGAAAACCTTTAGTTTTTGAAGACCAATGCAAGTGTTCGTCTGGCTTCACATGGCATCTGCTTCTTAGGAAAAGATCGACATATTTTGTGACACGAATTGCAAATCTGGTTTTGTTGTATGGATTGCGTGATTTTTGATCTGGTATAACAGGTATAAAGGTGCACCACGATAGTCAATGAGACTGGGCATCTCGTAATCTATGGCAAACATCACTTCAGTTCTTTCTCATCGGGTGATGAAAACGCACTTCAGTCTGAAAGGAATATGAAAATGAGATCAACAGACACTCTATTTTATGACTCTGGGTAAAATGGATTGAGTAAGCGATATAGCTTACGAAAATTCAAATCAATTAAACATCAGCAGAGATTTTATACTCAGGTATTTAATCTGGCCCTCTGTTTATTTAAATAATGTGGAAAGAGATTTTTCACAGGAGATATTATACAAAAAATATAAAATACAGCTACCGGTTGCCAAAGACACTATAAGCCTGGCAAAAAAATATTACACAACATAAATGCTAATTGTTTATGCGGGCTTTGTATTGCTTTCTGTATCCTACAAATGAGTGAAATTTATGAAAAAGGCTAAAATACTTTCTAGCGTATTATTACTGTGCTTTTCGTCCCCATTAATTTCTCAGGCTGCGACACTGGACGTACGTGGTGGATATCGTAGTGGAAGCCACGCCTATGAGACTCGACTCAAAGTCAGTGAGGGATGGCAAAATGGATGGTGGGCAAGCATGGAAAGTAATACCTGGAATACCATTCATGATAATAAAAAGGAAAATGCCGCACTCAATGATGTTCAGGTTGAAGTTAATTACGCGATTAAACTTGATGATCAATGGACGGTGCGCCCGGGAATGTTAACGCATTTTAGCAGCAATGGCACACGCTACGGACCCTACGTAAAACTGTCCTGGGACGCGACAAAAGATCTTAATTTTGGCATTCGCTATCGTTACGACTGGAAAGCTTACCGACAACAAGACTTATCTGGTGATATGTCTCGTGATAACGTTCATCGTTGGGATGGATATGTCACTTACCATATTAATAGTGATTTCACCTTCGCATGGCAAACGACGCTATACAGTAAACAGAACGATTATCGCTATGCAAACCATAAGAAATGGGCGACGGAAAATGCATTTGTTCTACAATACCATATGACGCCCGATATTACGCCATACATAGAATATGACTACCTTGACCGTCAGGGTGTTTACAACGGCAGAGATAATTTATCGGAAAACAGTTATCGCATTGGTGTGTCATTTAAACTGTAGTAGACAGGAGACAGTCACAATGAATAAAACAATAACGGCGCTTACTATCATAATGGCTTCATTTGCCGCAAACGCGTCTGTATTACCGGAAACTCCTGTGCCATTTAAAAGTGGTACCGGAGCAATTGATAACGACACTGTCTACATTGGTTTAGGTAGCGCAGGTACGGCATGGTACAAGCTGGATACACAGGCCAAAGATAAAAAATGGACAGCGTTAGCTGCATTCCCTGGCGGACCAAGAGATCAAGCAACCTCTGCATTTATTGATGGCAATCTGTATGTGTTTGGCGGCATTGGCAAAAACAGCGAGGGCTTGACTCAGGTATTTAATGACGTACACAAATACAACCCCAAAACCAATAGCTGGGTTAAATTGATGTCGCACGCGCCGATGGGCATGGCGGGCCATGTGACTTTTGTACACAACGGCAAGGCTTATGTTACTGGCGGTGTTAACCAGAATATCTTCAATGGCTATTTTGAAGATCTCAACGAAACTGGAAAAGATTCAACCGCTATAGATAAAATCAATGCACACTATTTTGACAAAAAAGCAGAAGATTATTTCTTTAATAAGTTTCTGTTGTCTTTTGATCCCTCAACACAGCAATGGAGTTACGCTGGCGAATCTCCCTGGTACGGAACGGCTGGTGCGGCGGTTGTGAATAAAGGTGATAAAACCTGGCTTATTAATGGCGAAGCCAAACCAGGATTGCGAACGGATGCCGTATTTGAACTTGATTTCACCGGTAATAATTTAAAATGGAATAGGCTTGCTCCCGTCTCATCACCAGATGGCGTCGCTGGCGGTTTTGCGGGGATAAGCAATGATTCTCTTATATTTGCCGGAGGGGCCGGATTCAAAGGTTCACGAGAAAATTACCAGAACGGTAAGAACTATGCGCATGAAGGTCTGAAAAAATCATATAGCGCTGATATTCATCTTTGGCATAACGGGAAATGGGATAAATCGGGTGAATTATCGCAAGGTCGGGCCTACGGAGTATCATTGCCCTGGAATAATAGTCTATTGATTATTGGCGGTGAAACTGCAGGCGGCAAAGCGGTGACGGATTCAGTTTTGATCTCTGTGAAGGATAATAAAGTCACAGTACAAAACTAACGCTTCAGGGCCCCAGTAAAGGGGCCCTGCTATCAATTTATCATTTCAATTACGCGAAAATTATATGGACGCAATAATATCGCCCGATTATTACTATGTTCTTACCGTTGCTGGTCAGTCTAATGCTATGGCGTATGGCGAAGGACTGCCATTACCGGACAGGGAAGATGCGCCTCATCCCAGAATTAAACAATTAGCGAGATTTGCGCATACGCATCCCGGAGGCCCGTCATGTCACTTTAACGACATTATTCCACTGACTCACTGCCCACACGATGTTCAGGATATGCAGGGTTATCACCATCCTCTGGCAACGAATCATCAAACACAGTACGGCACCGTTGGCCAGGCACTGCATATTGCACGGAAATTACTGCCCTTTATTCCTGATAACGCAGGGGTTCTCATCGTTCCGTGTTGCCGTGGCGGATCGGCTTTTACCGCTGGCAGCGAGGGGACATATTCAGAACGGCACGGAGCCAGCCATGATGCTTGTCGTTGGGGAACGGATACTCCGCTGTACCAGGATTTAGTCAGCAGAACGCGAGCCGCACTGGCAAAAAATCCGCAGAACAAATTCCTCGGCGTATGCTGGATGCAAGGCGAATTTGACTTAATGACCAGTGACTACGCGTCACACCCTCAACACTTTAATCATATGGTTGAAGCCTTTCGTAGGGATCTAAAACAATACCATTCTCAGCTTAATAATATTACTGATGCGCCGTGGTTTTGCGGCGATACCACCTGGTACTGGAAAGAAAATTTCCCTCATGCGTATGAAGCTATTTATGGCAATTATCAAAATAATATTTTAGCCAATATTATTTTCGTCGACTTCCAGCAACAAGGTGAAAGAGGACTGACGAACGCGCCTGATGAAGATCCGGACGATTTAAGCACGGGATATTACGGTTCAGCGTACCGGTCACCGGAGAACTGGACGACGGCACTGCGAAGCAGTCATTTCAGCGCGGCAGCCCGTCGGGGGATTATTTCTGACAGGTTTGTAGAAGCAATTTTGCAGTTTTGGCGCGAAAGGTGAGCGTTCATTAATTTGATTTATTCGCATCCATCAGCGCTTTTAACTCCTCCGGCGTGCGGCACTATAACAACTTCCACAACAAGGAGCCATTTTCTTATACCACTTTCAGTGACCATCCGCTTATGCCACCACCCTCTACGCAACTGTTTGCAGAGCACCTTCCCACCGAGTGGATACAGCACTTCCTGACGCTTTCTGCTCATGCGACCGTTCGTCGTCTTAACCTGAGCGTGGATGGCGAAGCGGGGATGAACCTGCTGGCGCCCGCAGCGCTGTCACCCAGGCGCGTCAGCGCGTGGGGGCCGCCCCGGTGGAATGGCTCTTCCGCCAGACCGCACAGACATGGGGCGCGGAACGTTACCTGAAGGATGACTGGCACGGCCTGCAACTTTTTGCCATTGATGGCGCACAGTTCAGGACACCTGATGAACCCGAGCTGAGTGAATATTATGGCTCTGCCAACACATCCACTGAGCGGCAGAGCGCCTACCCCGTCATGCGTCTGGTGGCGTTAATGAATCTGGGAATCACATTCTACTGAATGCCATGACCGCGCCTACCAGCGGAGCGATACGGCGTGAGGCAACAAAAGCGGCGTCAGAGATCAGCTTTAAGTTCGCGTTCCAGTTTATCGTGACAGAAATGATAGTGCTGGGAAACACGGCGTCACCGGGGACTATCCCGAAACGACTGGAGCATCTGCGGGGGCTCTGGAAGTGGTGTTCATAACAAAACGCCCCCGACCATCAAGGGCGAGGGCGGTTAAGATATCAAAAACCCGTTATCCTGTGAAACACAGTGCCGCCCCGCTTAAGTGAACGGCATTGTGTTTCTGAGGGACCTTAATTTTCCCTGATTCTCTGACGTTCCTTACCATTGATATTTCCTTCATTCCTCACCAGAGAAATAAAAAATCACTATACTCATCAAAATATGAGATTACCTTTATTCAGGTGATCACCTTACTATTTTTTACGGAAAATAAATTATGAATAACAAGAAATCACTGACAAATCACCTGTAAAATGTCAATCATTTTAGTTCAATTGCCTTTGTCATGATTATCTTTTTATCGTCCTGACGATACTATTAACAATTGCAATTTTTATACCCCTCCTGAACAAACAGAAAAGAACTAATATATTCGTTTATAATTCTGGTAATCCTGGCATCATACGTTTAAAACTTAAGATATTTATTTTATCATCATCATGGTTCCAGAGACTATTGGTCAGCTGGAAATGCCAGCCTTTTCGTGCCAGCTATATTTGTCCAGTGTGTCACCCCATCCAAAAATCATCCACATCCTGACGTTACGTTAGATATAGAGAAAACAGGTTGTACTGTGCAATATGCAAACCGCATAAGCGAATATAATTTCTAAGTTGATATTGTCTGGCTGTTGGGAGCTAAGCAATATAAATATCGCCAGTTGCCAGAACGGTTATATAGACCAGGAGCGTTTCGGCTCCTGGTCTGTTTTGGACATATTATCAGTCAGCCACTAATAGCGGACTAGGGACACCAGATGATGAAACAAACAGCCCTTTTACGGCACGGGTTGCAGCCACATGCAGTAACGCGCGCTCATTAAATAATGCATCACGCTGTTCAACGGGATCATCGGATGCTAATGCTTTTATTTCCGGCACAACGCCTTCGTTAATCCCCACCAGGAACACATACTGGAACTCAAGCCCTTTAATACGGTGCATCGTTGCAACCCGCACGCCAGGGCGTGCATCGCTGTCACCGCTATCATTGCCTAAATTAAATGTCTCAATTCCGACGTCATTCAGTGCTGATGCGTAGCGGTCACAAGCATGTTTAGTACGCGCAGTAATGCAGATATCCTGAGAACGAACCTGATTCGCCAGCAATGCCTGAATTTGCTTGACGAGCGTTGCAGCCTCTTCTTTGAAATCTGCCGCATGCGTAATCATGGGCTTTTCCCCGTGCAGTAATGACAAATAATCATTACTGGTATCCGCTTCGCCATCGAGGTTATCAACCTTCACACCAGTTAACAGCCCAACAGCAAATTGACGCGTCTCTTCTGTGGTCCGATAGTTAATCTTCAATTTTTTACTGCGACGACCACGGACGTTAATACCACACTGACCAAGAACGACCTTATTGCGATAAATACGCTGATGCCCATCCCCGACAATAAACAGATCGTTGGGCGACTCGGGAACCAGGCTGCGAATAAGAGTAAATGCCGGGGCACCGATATCTTGAGCTTCATCGACCACAATACTGCTATAAGGTAGTTGAACCTGTTTTTCTTTAAACAGAACAATAGCCTCATGCATGGCATCGCCCATTTCGCGCAGTTTGGCACGCGCCATTTGTGCTCTGAATTCTTCAAAGACTGGCCAGATTTTCGCCCGTTGAATACGGGATAACGCTGTACCACGTCCAACCCGGCTGACTTTGAGGTATTCCTCCCGGGTGTAAACCGCATTTGGCTGGACAACGCGTTGCCACTCTTCAGCATAGAAATTGTCAGGTAGCCCCAGTTCGGCAGGTGCCTGCTGCAAGGCATAGTTCCAGCATTTGCGTCGCCCTTCATCGCTGTCGTATACCACGCGGAAATCATAACCGTGGCGTTTTAGTTGGTCGCTCATCCAGGCATCAATGTTAACGACGTCAATACGCGCCATCTCTTCTCGCGTACACAACCGCTGGAGATTAGCGCGAATATCTGCCGCCAGGTTACGCGTAAAGGTCGTGAAAAGTACCTTCTTACCGGGTTTATCTGCCAGACGCTGAGATAACCACCGCGCACGGTGCATCGCAACAACCGTTTTCCCTGTACCTGCACCGCCCAGTACTCGTACCGGACCATTAGCGGGCGACTCCACCAGTTTTCGCTGGCTCGGATGCAGAAATACACGCCATTTTTCTAAAGGCGCATTAAGCATCTGCAACAGCTCCTGTTCATTTTCAACGACATGGAAGCGACGTTTACTTCGTTCAATCGCCTCCATAAAGTCGTTGGTATCAACAGGCTCATCACGATGATCGTTAAACTCTTCCAGCACTTCCTGGTAATCCAGCCCTTCTGCCAGCCAGTGCAGAGGTTCCCAGGCTTCTGCTGGCATTATGCTTTCAAGTTGGTTAAGCCCGGCTTCATCGGTAAGCGCCATCACCTGATCAATAAAGACAGGCGGCACGCCCAGGGCCAGAATCTGTTCCGCGCTGTAAGCCGCGAAGAGTTTCGGTTTATCAACCACCGCTTCCGGTGCCGGTTTGATATAGCTAATATCAATAACCTGAATAGCGCCGGTAACTGGGTGAATCGAACAATCATGCCGCCGCGCCCAGTCGTATGCTTCGTCGTGTTTATCCACCCACATCAGCATATACAGGGCACCCTGTTCAGGTTTCAGAACAATGCCGCGATAAGTTTGATCGATTCGCACCGAATGGACATTTTTACTGCGCGCATCGTGGATCTTTTCATAGTTAAGTCCATTACTGGTCGGGTCCTGACGGAATTTGGAGATGAATTCCTGCACCTTTTTTTGCTGTGCTTTTGGGATCCGCGCGAATGCGCCCAGAAAACCATCAGAAAGTGCCACCTTGGGCGTTTGCACCGTCATTTGTCACCTCCGGACAGATGTTGCAATGTATTTTCGTCAATTGGCCCGAATGCAACGTGCCAACCTCTGGTTGTGAATAATGGAATAAATTCTTGATTATCAATAATCAATGCCCATTTTTGTGATGGCCAGGCGAGATCGGCTTCCGCAATAATTTCACCTTCATCATTTTGCAATTCGTAGCCGAGAGTCGGCGCAGAGAGAGAATGAGACTGAAGCAACGCGATCTCTTCAGCGCTTAATAAGCCAAACTCAATAATCTCAGCCCAACTCTCATCAGTCTCTGGTACTGCCTCTGGCGTTGCCGAAACTTTAGTGTCAACGCTTTCCTGCGGTAAATGCACGGCTTTACGGCTGGTAAAGGTCATATCCGGCAGGAACTGTAACAGGTTTACCAGTCGCCAGAAGCCATTGAGTCCCGCTTCATAACCGTCATCCTGCGTATAGCGATCGTCAAAACAGATATGCAAACGCAGCCAGCTGCGCATTTGTGCGACGCTGGTCGTCGGTTTAATGGCTTGTTGTGGCAACACCGAAGCCAGCTCAATAAATTGCTGCGATGAGTTACAGCTATCGAGTAAACCACCAAAGACAAACGGTTCGTCTGGCAAAAGCTCTGCTAGCCGCCAGGCTGGCGCGTTTTCCTGCATTTCATAGGCATACTTTTGTTTCGTTCCCGCGTCCTGTGACTTCTTCACATCCAACCACACCCAGGCATGTGCAGCAGCCATTCTCTGCCATAACTGCGTTCTTCCGCCCGGTTCGGCGAGATAATCCAGCAGCAGTGCAAAACTGTTGCGTTCCCGGAACGACGCTTCAAGGGCCGCAAAGTTGGTATCGTGAAACAGGTTATAAAACTTGGGCTGTTTCATATCCGGGTTATGCCCAAGTCCCAGGACATCCTGAACATGTTTAAGCCCAGGCTCTTTGAGATCGGCCCACGTGACTGTCCACACCCAGAAATTACCGCTATCCCGAATCGCCTGGCGTTTTTGCACATCCTCTGCGACGCTATTTTTGTGGAACGCAAAGCCATCAAGGAAAATAGCCACCGGTTTAATGGCATCAGACTGCATAAGCGGATATAGCACGTAATCCGGGCGACAAGGGATCCCCACCGCCTCTTTAGCGCTTAAATCCACCTGAGCTTTAAGATGCCAGCTCATCATCGGTTCGCTGCGGGTGTTAATAATCCACCCAGCGCCCTGATGTGCGTAACTGCGACTGACAATCAGGTTTTTATTTTCTTGCAGGCAGCTAATAAACCGTTTTTCCAGCTCACTGCCCATCATGGCGTCAAGGGAAATGTTTTTGATGGAATCAATTACCTGTATCGAATCTCTTGCCTGCAAAATTTTCGCCAGCAAGAGACGCGCCTGATCGCGGGAGACATACTTCATGCGCCCACGGTCACGGTAAGCGTAAACGCAACGATAACAACCATCTTTATGCGTATCATGGTTGCAACTGCATTCCACTATCGCCTGATAGGCCAGTTCAAGTAATTTCAGCAAATTGTCGGGAGTGCGCATCAGTTCTTTAAGAGAACCAGTCCCCCCCGGGACGGTATCGTAAATCACCAGATACTGCCGCCAGGATTCGCCTTCATTTTCCGGCTCGCGGTACACAACGCCTTTCAGGTGATCGACATTCCCCTTGAAGTAATGCTTAAGGCCGAGCTGGATCGCCGCCCCAAGAGAAGCCTCCACGACACGGTCATTACTGTAACTGCTTACCGGGAGCAGAATACGCAACGCTTCTGACTCCAGCTGGCGATAGAGATAGAGATAATCTTCGAACTTCGCCTTTTCCGGTTCCGTGCGATATTTGCAGCTCAAATCATGACGTGGTTCATGATCGCGAGGACGCTGCACCATGCCGCACCCGAGGCAAACTTTAAACCCGGTTCGCTTCTTCGCTTCTCCGGCAATCATCAACTCATTGGCATCATCCGCCATTTTGCCGAAGTTGATATCTCGCAGGGTGACTTTGCTTAAAAATTCAAAACCAAACGGAACTTCGCCTTCCTCAATCGCGTATGCCGCCGATACATCTTCTTTTTCGAAACTAACCAATAGCTGACGCTGGAAGAAAGCAGGTTCACGGCTGTCGCTCTCGTCGCTGATCTGGCTATCACGTGCGCTGGCGCGGGCATAAACCTGGCGCAGTTTCAGCAGCGTGGTTTTTTGTCCGGCATCGGCCCACCCCGGTGTGCCACATTTCGGGCAATATTTATGCTGGTCGCCCGTCTGGTCGATATTTTCGCTGTAGTTACAGTGGCTACAGATACGCCAGTTCTCCGGCTCAGAGACCTTCAGGTCTATCTGCTCAATTTCAACTTTATGCCCACCGGCATAGAAATTATTCAGCGGAGCCAGCTCAGCCAGCGCCGTTGATGCCGGGCGTTCATATTCGAAAGTGGTGTTTTGATATTCACGCGCTTCCCCGCCTTCTTTACGCCGCCAGAGCACAGAACGTAACGTAATACCGGCTTCCGGGAAGGCGTAGTTAGGCAGCAGACCTTCATCCGTGAGGAAATTCAGCGTTTGCTTATTGTTGATTTGATTGACCAGCGCCATCAGCGCCTGCCGTTCTGAAGTCAGTTCGCGCATATCGCTGTCAAAGTTTTGATCGCGCGGCGCGTTCTCCAGTTTATCGATACTGCGCTTGAGTTTATCGATGCGTGAGCGCAAAGATTTGCGATCTTCCACCAGCAGTTTTAACGCTTCTTCGATACGCTGCACCAGCGAACGTTGCCCTGGCGCGCCCTGAAGATAAGACAACAGCTGTTGGCGAGTTTCTGCGGTAAGATCGGGGAAGATCGCCGTAAATTGTGCAGCAATCTCCGCATGATGCTGTTCGATATATCGCAGTAAGTTATACGGAAAACCCGATTTACGCCCGAACTCCAGCTCATCCAGCATCTGTTTGACGTTTTTACAGATAGCGGATTCTGGTACACCGGTTTTCACCCAGTTATCCATACAAAAAGCTGCCAGCTGGCGTTCGAGAATAGCCGTTGCATTGAGGAAGACACCAGGAGCCTGCACCTGGCCCTGCATCATCTCCAGCGGTTCTTCAAAGAAAAACTGATCGTGCGGGTTCCCTTCTGCCACGGTAATGTTTAACGCGTTACCATCTTTACGACCGGCGCGACCAATACGCTGCAAGTAGTTGGCCTGAGCAGGTGGGACAGAACAGAGTAAAACGGTGGAAAGATCCCCAACGTCAATACCCATCTCCAGCGTCGGTGTTGCCGACAACAGGTTGATATTCCACGGTTGGTTGCCGCGGTAGAACGATTTTTCGGTGGCTTCGCGATCTTCACGGCTAAGCAGCCCCGTGTGTTCTGCGCCCTGTACGCGCGCGATGTCCATGTTCTCCCAACGCCAGGTCGCCATATTGTCGACTTCCTGGTAACGACCTTCACAACGTAAAGAGAGACAAGGCGCATTACGCCACTGCCAGCCTTGATCGGCCGGAGCCCGGACAACCTCACGGCAACATGAGCAATTAAGCTGAACGACGTCACGGCTCACCACCAGCGCCGAAGGCACCAGTCCCCAGGCTTCACGCCCTTTGGTGTCAAAATCTTTTACTACTCCGGCTATTTTCAACGCCGTAAACAGGCGTCGTAACACTGTTTCCGCAACGCTACTGATAAACAGATTATTGCCGTTACTCAGCGTGCGATTGATCCAATGCTGATACCAACTGGGGTTAGACTTCGCGCCAATCAGGCGATGGAAACCATTAATTTTTTCAAACGACGCATAAGCCGGTTTACGCGTTTTCGGACCGATAGAAGGCATATAGCGCGAGGTACGCTCTTTTTGCGTCATCATAAAGGTCGTGCCATCACGGCGATAACTTTCGAACGCCGGATGCATAACGGCCCCGGCCTGGCGTTGATACCAGATAACCCCCAGCGCCAGGTGCGCTACCTGCTCGACGCTCACACCAGACATCTCATCACCCAGCTCTTCACAAAGCTGTTGATGCAGGGCGGTAATTGCCGGATTGAAGCGATCTTTATCCACTCCGGCAACGGCATAACCGGTGGCTTCCAGCGTACGTCCGATACGCGCGCGCAGGGTAAATTCGCTGTACACCTCCCAGTCGAGGCGCAGGGAAACCAGCTCCGGCAGATCGGAGTTCTCCGCCAGTTTGCCTTCATTTTTCAGCGTCTGATAATCATTCAGCCACTGCATATTTGGTGCGATGAAGTTTGCTGCAAAATGAGCATCGTCCGGTGAACGTTCACGCGTTTGTTGGCAAACACGCGCCGCGAACGCATCCAGCGGTAATGTCTCTTTTTCGCTAAGAACACTGGCGATTTGCCCACGAATCATCAGCGGCCAGGTACGGGCAGTAAAGAAGCTGGCACGATGCGCGGCGTCTTGTACCGAGTCAGAAAACGTAATCAGCTTTTTATGTTCGTTGAACTGGCTGCCATAAAGCTGGTGAATCATCACCGCCGACAGACTGGCAGCCCGTGACCCCAGAATCGAAATCCCCTGTTTGCTGTTGCAGTACGGGCATTCATTAGCAAACTCCAGCTCGTCCTTACGCTCTTTGAGCATATCCGGGATCAGTACCTGCAACAGTTCCGTATGACCGCAATGTCCACACTGGACGCTGGACTGTCGGTTCAGTTTCAGACAGGTAGGACACAGTTTCTGGTGTGCGCCACTGACCGCTTTTTCGTTGTTATCCGGGAAAGCAAGGACGATGGAGCGCCCTTTTTCAAAGAACTGGCGATAAATGCCGTCGAGGTCTGTTTCCAACTGAACGCTTTGCCCATGACGCAGGCTGGCCCAGCCAGTTGCGTGGCAGTCACGGCAGTGGATAACCGGCAAATAGTGTTCGCGATCTTCCACCGCCACATCATCGGCAAACACCAGTCGGGGCGTTTTCGCCACGCTGGCGACCAGACGACGCATCTCACGAAGCCACAACTGGGAGCGCAGTTGCACAAACGGCAGCACCGGACGCGCTTTCTTCGCCTGGAGACGTTTTTGCCGATCGTGTTCCGTTTCCGGTACTTCGAGACGTGCCTGCGCGATCAGTGCCAGAATGCTTTGCAGCACGCGTCGGGCATGGTCGGCGCTTTCTGCCAGCATGACCTGGAGATTTTCCAGACACTCTCGTTCAGAGAGGATCCCGCCTTGCAGATCATGGAGTAAGACATGCATCACGCTGTGGCGGCGTAACAGTGACCCCAGCGCAATACGCTTTTCACGCCCGTCGTCGCTCTCCAGATCGTCCGGGAGTTGCAAGTCGCTGTCGGGGAACCACAAAGGGATTTGCCCGTTAAGATACGCTACCGGGGTAGCGTAACTCTGCGGGTCCAGGGCCGAAGCGACCTCCGGCCCCGGATACTGACTGTACGCAATGGCGTAATTCTGCAAGTACTCCGCTGCCGTGTAGCGATCTTCGCGAATAACGGCGTCATCGGTAAACGGCTGGTCAAAGATTGTTTTTGCGTAATCGAGCAGTTGCCCCAGTTCGTCGCCGACGGTAGCTGATGTCCCGACGCAGGCGAATCGTTGGTTATCCACACCTATGTGATGCTTCAAACGTCGCACCAGACAGGCCAGATCCGACCCTTGCGCGCCATCAAACGTATGCAATTCATCCACGACCAGGTAACGCAATGAGCCGGGCTGGTTGTAACTCCAGAGCGGCTGATCGCCAGGGCGCATCAGCAGGTAGTCGAGCATTTTGTAGTTGGTCAACAGGATGTCCGGCGGGCTTTCGCGCAGCGTGTGCTTACAGGTAATGACCTTTTCTGCCGACATTTTTTTGCTGGGTTCGATTTCGCTATCGCCGACAAACAGGCCGACGGTCACCTTGCCATGCAGTTGTGGATCGCTGGCGATGGTTTTGGCGAAACGGCTGGCCTGATCGGTTGCCAGGGCGTTCATCGGGTAGATGATAATCGCTTTAACCCCGGCTTGTGACGCGCCCGCGCAGTGGTTGAGCAGCGGGAACATAAAGCATTCTGTTTTACCGGAGCCGGTACCGGTAGCGACCAGCGTCGGCTTTGGCGCGTCGCTTCCCAGACGCTGAAATGCCCGGGCCTGATGCGCGTGCGGCGGGAACGGCAGCGTCAGATTAGGGAAAAAATTCAGCGGTAAGTCACTTTTACGAAACGGCAACTGGGCGGAAAGGTATGGTCCTTTCAGCAGCGTTTCGGGCTGGGCCAGAAATTGCTCCAGCATTGAGACATTATCGTTATTCTCACCGTTAAACAGCGGGCTGTTTAGCGGGAACGCCGCCCGTAAAAAGGCGGCAACGCTGTCGGCGACCTGCCGACTGACAACGGACGGCAACATCAGGCGCTCTCCTTATCTTGTGCAAAGAACGCCCAGGCCACTTTGTAGTCATCTTCGCGATCTGGCTTGATAAACGGAGCCTGCCAGGTGACGGTACGGCGCTCGCCTTCGTCGCTGCGGGTATAGTCATCAAAGGTGACGCTGACGGTACCAGTTTTAAGATGTTTGACATCATCCCAGCCGATAGCTTGGTCGGTGCAGTCACCGCCGGTCCACTCCGGGCTGTCGACGTTAAAGACAAAGCCGTTTTTCAGGTCAGCTTTACGCGCGGTACGAGGCAAGCCAACGCCCACCAGCCCTTTGCTTGGGGTAAAGATGATGCGGCCGTTTTGGTCGTACCAGGTGTCCGCTTCGTACTGACGCATCACCGGGAACTGAACGCGATAAATGGTAAGCAGTTCCTCGAGGGTTAACCCTAGCGCCTGCGCCACCAGTACGTCGATTTCCACCAGCGCCTGACGGCGATTGTAGTCAGAGCGTAAGGCGCAGTTACGCTGCCACTCTGGGGTCAGATTGGTGAAGAAATCTTGTGGGAGCTGGGGGATATCGCGGCTCCACTTTAATAAACAAAACGCTGATGAATAAAAATTATCCCAAAGCTCACGATATAATACGCTTAACGAGTTAAGAGCTAATATTCTGCATTTAATTTCAGTTTCATTACTACCGAAATTTAAGATCGGAAGCAAAGATGCGATATCGTTACGGAAATGGCCTTTTCCGGTACTTTTCACAAAAAAATCAAAAACTATCGAGTTATATGATGCTGCCAATAATGGCAGCATTTCATGCTGTTTGGGAAGTATTGTGAATCCTAAATCAATATGCCCAACTTTTTTAGGAATGATCGCACTTTGAAGGGTTCTCTCCGAAGATGCCCCGATCATGGTTCTTGAGGTTAATCGATAATAATCTGTTACTTTTCTAGGTTCATCTTCACCAGGTTCAGTCCAAGTAACGCGTGGGGTGCGCTTTGCATACTCCTGTGCATCACATGCCGGAATGTAGTTAGTGCGCGGCAGATAGTCGTCAGGCAGAGTTAGCAGATCGAGGTTATCGTATGCTTTATGCGTATCGCAAATCACTTTCGGCGTGTTATAGAACGGATTTCCAACATAAAAATGCGGGCCAGACAATACCCATTGTGACGCATCTTTTGGGAACTGCGTATTACGTTCAATAGTGCCATCACGCTGCGCATAAGTTTCATCGAACATCACGGTAGAAAAATACTCTTTTTGCAAATCCCCCAAACGTGTAGGTTGGGCCGCAAATTTCTCTAAAACAGCGATCAGTTGTCTTGCATGTATAGCAGGTAGACGGGCCTCGAGACTTGGCGTTCCTTCCTCATCATAAAGCTGGGAAAAAAGCTTTAATAATTGTTCATCAATGTGCAATAACCGATCCGGATGCCCCTCCAGGTTCCATTCATCCTGATCATTCTTAATACCCCCTACGATCTTATCTGAAGACATATAGCAACCATCGACCGTTTGCGGCATAAAAAGGTTCGCTATATTGCTGAACCCAACACTGGCAGCTGAGGTTGCATACAGGTTAATACTGAATTTGTTACGGTTACCGATTGGGAACAACGCTCTTTCATTCTGAAACTGAAAATGTGCCCTCAGTCTCGGATACACTGCCGCACGCAGCTGCCCACCTTTCGGGTCATCATAAATCCCTTCCGGGTGCAGGAAACCTGACACGCCTTTCTGCGCCCCTAAGCGCCAGGCCTGCGGCAGGAAGCATTTATACAAGTTGGTCTGCACCCCGCGCAGTACCGGGTAGTTCTGCTGCGCATTCAGGAAGTTTTGCATCCCTTCACAGCCTTCATACTCGCTGCGCCAGGCATCTTCCAGCGCCGGAATGGCGTTAAAGGTATCAATACGCAACGTTGCCAGCTTCGATGCACTCAGCTTACGCAGCACAAATTCCGGCTCGTAATCACCCAGCACGCCAGCTTCCTGCCATTCCACTTTTAGCCACGGCGGGTTTCCGAGCATCAGGTCAAAACCGCCGCGCTCGGCAAACAGGTCGCAGAACTCCAGATCCCAGTGGAAGAAACGGTGCTGCTTTCTCAGGGCATCGACAATCGCCAGACGCGGCAAATGACGGAACAACACCTCGGTTTTCAGACGACCAGCAACGGAAAACAGCGAAGACTCTTCTCGCAGCAGGCCGTCTTCGGCAAACAGATCGCCGGTGGTGTGCTCCGCAACTTCAGTGACTTTTTCCGTAATCACAATCCCGTCGAGCAGGGTTTCAATCTCAAACAACCAGGTGCCGCGATCCGGTAGCTCATCGGCTTTGTCGATCGGCCAGAACCACAGCGCGCACCAGTAGTCCATCACCCAACGCAGCTTCTGGTAGGCGCTGTTATCTTCAAGACGACCACTGAAGGTTTCATCTTTACTGCTCAGCGAAGAACGCGTCTGCTCGCTGTTTTCTGCCGGCCACACCGGGTAGCTGTCGGCGGTTTTCAGACGTTCTGCTTTAAGTTGCTGGCGATAGGTGTTCCACAGAGCTTCCACCTTTTCGCTGATACGCTGCACATCAGCAATCTCATGCCCGGCAAAGCTTTTAATAAACTCTTTGCGCCAGCTGTCCAGGGCTTTGAAGTCATCCGGATAACGCTGCTTAACAGTTTTATCGCTGTAGTTAGCCATACCGCCGTCGGGCAGCAGGAAGTGGAAAATCTGCGTCTCTTCACGCGGCGTGTTCATCGCCAGTTCGACCGGCTCGCTGTTAAGCCAGCTAGGATCTTTGGCTTTTTTGTAGGTCAGTTCGCTCTTGTTGAACACCTGACGGCGCGCGCCCACCAGCGAGTTACCACAGTGCAGCTGGTAACCAAACCACGGTACAAACGCATCGCCACTAATGGCGTTCAGCCACAGCGACACTTCCGCCAGTTCCACCGCCACCGGGTTTAAGTCCACGCCGAAAACGTTGTTGTCGGCAATGTACATTTTCACCCGCTGTAACTCCTGGGTGTAACGATCCTGCGGAATACGGCGACCTTCCGCCTGCTGCTTGTGGAACAGATACGCTTCCGCCAGCTGGTTGATGGCTTCGTTAAGGAACGCCGCGCTGCCCATCGCCGGTTCGCACACAGTGAGGTTTAAGATGGCGTCGGCTTTGGTGTGCGGATCGCTAATGGGATCAATCTGCTCCTTAAACAGTTCTTTCAGGGCATATTTAACCAGTGAGCGGGTCAGCACTTCCGGGGTGTAATAAGAGGCAGATTTCTCACGGTCGCGCCCGGCCATACGGTAGATAAAGCTGCCTTTGCGGTGAATGCGCAGACTGCCGTCTTTCTCGTAGACCTTCTCGTCTTCGTGGTATTTGCCAATCTCATCCTTACTGACGAAGTAACCCGTCTCCAGCTCGTTAAACTCTTCCCCGGCTTTCTTCACCTCGTAGAGATCTTCGCTGGCGAAGAATCCGCGATAGGAGAGCAGCGCCTCATACACCGCACCCAACTGGTTGATACCCAACTGGCGATAAGAAATACGTCCGCGGCGGTTAAAGCGCCCTTTGGCCGGGCGGCTTAACGACATCGCCTGGATAATCTGTTGCAGGGTTTCGTTACGGAATACCACGCGGTTAAGAATGCGCGTGTTGTTGGCATCAAACAGATGACTTTCCAGACGCGGGACGCTGAACTGATGACTATGGATGGTGATCCGGTCACCGCTCTCCAGGTCACTCTGCATTTTCACGCCGCCGTTGTAGCCTTCGCGCACCAGTTTAAACAGCATATTCAGGCTGTCGTGGAAGTAGCGCCCGTTGCGATCTTCTTCGCTGGTCAGCGGGATCATCTCCAGATCGCGCAACGTTTCCAGGCTGTAACCTTGCAGATAGGTTTTGGCAGTCATTGGCGCATAACCCAGCTCCGGGCGCGCTTCAATGTAGAACAGGAACAGCAGGCGGTACATGTAACGCAGACATTCGCGGCTCAGTTCATCCGGGTCCACCGCACGGTTACCGGTATAGTTTGCCAGGCCACGGTCGATCAGATAATGCATCGCTTCGTTGCCCAGCAACTCAATGCTTTCGCGCAGGGCATATTTCAGATCTTCCGAAACACCAAACGCATGTTTGTGCGAATTGTCATCCAGCGAGTCAAGATAAGGTGCCCCACTGCCCGGCAGCAGAGAATCTTTATGTAACAACACCGCAGTCGCTTTCAGCGTATCCGTTTCACGACGGCTTAAAATCTCTTCAAAATCAAAACGTAGCAGACGGTTTTGCGCCCACTTAGTACGGTCCAACAACAATAGCTGACGGTTACCGAGCAGCAGCACAAAACGCGGCGGTTCATTTTGGGTGAAGACCGCCGTAGAGAGCAGATCCTGCCAGCTGCGATATTCACCGTTGGCTTTTTTGCGCAGGCTGTCGCGCTTATGTTTGTCGGTATCCGCCGGGAATTGCGCGGTCAGTAAAGAGAGCGCCAGCGGATCCAGCGTTCCCTCTTCCTGATCGTGTGCTTCAACAATCCACAGCCACGGGCTACCGTCAGTGCTGTTGTAACGCGCCAGTACCGGCAGTGGTGTATCGTCATCCAGCATTTGGATCTGCGGCGTAATTTCGTAGCCCAGCGCCTTTAACAATGGCTGCCAGCGATTACGTTGATCGGCCAGACGCTGCGGGATCTGACGCTGTTTTTCGTGCTCGGCAAGTTTGCGGAAAAACTCAGTCGCCAGACTGTTAAACTGGTTCCACGGAGCGCGGTATCCCGGCTCTACGTCTTTGCCCTGTTCACGAGCGGCACGCTCCGCTTCACGCGCTGCATTTTCCTGGGCTATCCAGGGTTCCAGTACATCGCGGATATCACTGGTGAAAACCTCACCCAAATAGTGGTTAGAGTAAAATTCGTTTTCGTTATTAATACCGACCAGCGCCATGATTAACCCTCCGCTCCGGTGATAACAGCAATTACCTGAATGTAGGGTTCTTTTTCAGTCGTCATGGTGTCCTCAATCCATTCGATATAGCTGTCAAAATTGTGTTCGATTTCGCGTTGTCTCTGCTCTTTACGGCTCTGCTTAACTGACAATTGCTGTTTATTATCGGCAAAATCCAGCTCAAGTTGGCTCAACTGCCGCCCACGCAAAACGTCCAGCTTTTGCAGATGCTCATTCAGTTGCTGGTTAATGTGCGTTTCAAACGCATTCCGATCATGGATGAATACCTCCCGGGCATGAGCAATAGCCGCTTCCAGTAAATCCTGCTGGCGTTGGTGATTACGATCTTTACCGCCGCTGTTAGTCAGCTTGTTACTCAACTGCGGATGACGTTGTAAAAACTCAGCGAATGGCTGACTGCCGATTAGCGATTCACGGTTAAAGCTCACCACTATCCACGGGTTCACCATCGGATGTGATTTACGGTTCGGGAATAACCCGGAAAGAATGAAGTGATCTTCATCGGGTTCAAGCAGGTATGGCAGCCGGATAACCGGAGCCTGATGACGACCAAAAGCCGAAGAGATTTTATCGTCCAGCCACTGCACTACCGGGTTGATTTGCCAGAGATACTGCACATCGGGCCAGGCATGTTGCTCACCGCGAGCGCGCGCAATCGCGTCGGTGATGACGGTTTTATCCTGACTTAAATAGAGCTGCCAGTTCTCCGGGGCAATTTCAGGCGGTAGCTGGTTGAAGCGGCGGCGTAACTCCTCCGGTGCCACCAGCGACAAGGTATTATCAGGCAAGGTTTCATACTGGATAGTTTGACCACTGGCTTTCAGGTAACCCAATGCTCTTTCGCAGTACGCCTGTTCGCTGGCAAACAAGCTGGTGTCTGCTTGGGTGACCATTGAGGCATCGCTGGAAACCGCACTGCATATTTCGCCAAACAGATCGTGTTCGGCGCTTTCCGAGACGTTGCTGTTCAGCAGTTGATCAAACAGGCTGGCACCATCATCCTGCATCATGAACTCTGCAACCTGCTCTTCTTCCTCTTCCTGGGTAAATTTGCCGGTAAACTCCGAACTGTCCCCAATGTTCTTCTGCGCCTGTTCGTCTTTGTTGATCAACACTTCCAGTACGCGCATATCGCCATTGATCTGTGGTTCGCTGGCCTCAGTAAGCAGATAGCGGATTTGGGGCTGATGTTTTTGCCCATAGCGGTCAATACGCCCGTTACGTTGCTGGAATACCATCAACGACCACGGAATATCAAAGTGAATCATTTTGTGGCTAAGGTGATGCAAGTTGATCCCTTCAGATGCCACATCCGAACAAACCAGAAGACGCAACGGCGACTGCGTTTTACCAAAGGCTTCTACGGTTTCCATCAATACCGTATCGCCCTGATCGCCGCGCAGCGTGGCGATCTGGTCATCTTTCAATTTCAGATCCGCTCGCAGTTGCTGTTCGAGGAACTCCAGCGTTTTAATACTTTCGGTGAAGATCACCAGGCGATCTTCCGTGTTATTGGCTTTCCAGGCGAGGTCTTTTCGGATGGTGTCGAGCAGCAACTGGTATTTGCTAAACTGGCTGGCATCAATGTTATTCAGCGCCAACAGCAATGACTCCAGTTCGTTGATCTGGCTCTGGCTATTATGATCTTTACGGCTCTCAAGACGCTTCAGACGATTCGCCACGACGCTGGCACACGCCATCGGGCTGGAAAATAGCGCTTTTTCGAGGGTTATCTTGAACAGACGACCTTTGTTAGACTGGGCCTGTTCATCGTCATCATCACGGAACTGGCTCTCAACCAGACGACGGTATGCTTCTTCTTCGGCACCGGATGCCAGGCGAGTCAATTTGACAATATTGCGCTCGGGGAACTCGCCGGACATCTGATCTTTCACGTCTTTTTTGAAGCGACGGACAACCAGATTTTTATCGGCAAAGTCGGCGTATTCATACTCTTTCGGGTTGGCGATCGCCGTCGGGTCAAGCATGTTCATCAGGCTGGCAAAACTTTCAGCCTTACCATCATGCGGCGTTGCTGAAAGCATAATCAGCGTATCGCTACGCCCGGCGAGCAGTTTTGCCAGTTTACTGCGTAACGAACTGGTTCCACGTTCTGCGACGTTATGGGCCTCATCAATGACAATAATATCCCACCAGGCATTTTCCAGATGGTGACGATATTCAATGTCTTGTTTCAGCGTATCGATGGAGATAATGGTCTTGTCAAAATAGTGGAACGGGTTGTGGTTGGTTGGGATGCGGTTACGCACCTTTTGTAAACCAGCAGAATCCAGGCGGGTCAATGGAATCGCAAAACGGCTCCAGAACTCCTTCTGGAATTGTGTCAGCATCGATTTAACCGCCAGAACCAGAATACGTTTTCCGCGCCCACGACGGATCAGTTCTGAAACCAGAATACCCGCTTCCAGCGTTTTACCCAGACCGACAGCGTCGGCAATGAGTATCCGCTGGCGCGGCTGTGCCAGCGCCATCCGCGTAGGATCGAGCTGAAACGGCATGGAATCCATCGCCGCCAGATGACCAAAATGGACTTTACTGTCTGTCGGTACGCGTTGGCGTAACTGACTTTCAATATACAACTGCGCCGCTTGATAATTGGCGGATTCATCTTCCACCAAATGCGTTTTTGCGGGATCCAGGATCTCTACTTTTTGTTCCAGTTTGGTCAGAAATAACCCTTCTTTACCGCGCACAAGCTCTGAAATACCATCGCAGGTCAGCAAATACCCACCATCACCACTGTCATCCGCCCGGCGAATACGCCATTCGGCATCACGAATAACCACCCGCATACCAGGTGCATAATTTTGCTTATTCATCGGTTTTTCTGTCTATTTGGGGCAGTGGCGGTAACGTCATCCTGAAAAATGTGGCGCGGCACACTGCGATAAAAAAGAGGGCCTTAAAGATATCATGAAGGCCCCCGGCAAAGTGACAAAATGGGAGGGAATGCGCATAAATTGCGCATGATTTTCAAACAAAAATTATTAAAAAGTGAGCTGGGTCAACTCCCCTGGAAGATATCCCCAGGGGAGCAATTATTTATCCAGCGATAATATAACTCCTAAGGTCATTACCCGGGGCAACAGCTCGCGCTCGCGTGTTTGCCAGCCGTTCAACTTGCTGCGGTACTCGCAGGGCAAAATCAAAGAAGGTATCTTCAATACAGCGCCAGTAGCTAAGCCCCATGTCGAGCAGGACATAATGCTGACTGCCATCGCTGAAGGTGACTGTCAGTTCTCGTCCATGCTCCGTACTCTGGTTATCCCCCGTTAACCAGCTAATTGCTCCCGGCCACGCAGGCCCCAGATATCCTTCTTCAAGTAAAGTGGTCACAACCTGCTGACGATCTTCCTCATTAAGCCACGCGTTATAGAGAGCGTCGTGTTGGCGAGAGTTGTAATCCAATTTTTTGACGCAAACAGTGAGGCTGGCGCGTTCCGCCATTCCCTGTTCAACCAGCTCGGTTAAGATTTCACCTAACAAACGCGCCGTGAATGGGCTATTAAGATAACGATCGCTGTACTCAACATGCGTTATCTCTTTGTGGCGGGTAAATGCCTGCTTCCAGCCAGCGTGCTGTTGCGTGACTAACGACCAGAAACGCGAACCAAAACCTTCCAGCGGCCCGTCCAGTTGTTCACAGAGATTGATGCGCACCGCCCCGGTGGGTAAGGCGGGCAGTAAATCTTCTGCACTTAAGGTCTGACCCGAGAAGGTTTTTCCGGACGTTCCTTTAAGTGTCACTACTGGTGAAGACGCACTTTGTCCCCATAATTCACCAGGTGCAACGGTAGCGCTGTCGTCTGCGGCCCACTGTTGGCTTTGCCCTTCGCGAGTCACCTGCGCAAGCCAGCGCCCCTTTCCTTGCATGAGCTGCGCAGTGGCAATGGATTTCACTTGTAAGCGACCTCCCGGCATCGCCGCCAACGCGGAAAGCTGATGTCTGGAGCTATCAGTTAAGTTTGCCAGCGGCGTGGCCACCAGCAACTCAACATTCCCACCGGAGGAGGCAAACTGGAGCAACTCTTTAAATAATGGCCATTGGGCAAAGTCCCACTGTTCCTGCGGCCCCGCAAGAACCAGCGAGCAGGAGTCATAAATCTCGCTGTTCAGGCATTGCGCAATACGTAAACTCAGAGGGTTAGTTTCAACCCGGCTACCATCGCCGAAGTACTGATATTCTGGCGCGAGGTTAAGGCGCTGCAACCGTACATTGGTAAGCAGGGTTAATGCATGGTGACGATCTAATCTGTTGACATAATGCTGACTGTCGTAGCTGAGCAAGCAGTGGTGACAGAATTTATCGCAACTGCAATCGAGCAATTTTCTGGCGTAATTAAAGACATCAGCCCAATGGTCGATCAATTGCACTGCATAACCTGCACCACCCGCATTATTGTCGTAAATGAAGATGGAATATCCGGTATAGCCATTGATATCGCGCGCTTGCTGCGTCGTCACGCCCAGCTCAGTATTTTCGATACCCAATTTATGCGCTAACCCTTCACGCAAAGCGACCGCAAGGGAACGCGCGGCAACCTCATCACGGATCAACAGGCCATTATCATCATTGAGTTGCAGCTCAACCATATCTGTACGACTGCTATATCCCAACCACAGATCTTTATGCACATGACCGTGGCACAATTTATTGCTCCCCTGACGATCGTTACTGCCCCCTCGCAACAGGTAATGCGTATTTTCCCTCTCTGGGTTCTTTAGATTTTCAGGGGTACGCTGGGGTTGAGTTTGAGATTCTGCCCGACCACATGAGAGGCAAATTGCGTAGCCGTGCCCAAATTCCCCTTCACTGAAGTGGAACAATTCCCCACTATGGCTAAAACGGTAACGTCCTAGCCCAGCATCGGGTAAAGAAACCCACACCGAAGACGGTACAAGAACACGTGGATCTTTCCAGGGAAGTTGTGCAGGCATGGATACATCATTATGTGCCTGATAACGAATATCTGTCGCAAAACCAACAGGCTGTAAATAACGCTTCACATCAAGTTGCTGTATATCCGCTTTGCAGTGACTACATTCGACAGGACGGGTAGTACTGGTTGCCCCCGCACCACATTTACGGCAATGCCAGAACCACGGAATATGATGATCGCCTGACAGCTCCTGCCCGCTGGCAAGTACCTTGCCAAGCATAATGCCCGAGGAACGATATACTTTTCCGCCCAATACCACATCTGCGCCAGGCGCATACTCGCGTAATGCTGTAGGTAGATCACGGCTGGGCAATTTTTCAATACGACGAGAAAAGCTTTCTCCCCCTTCATTAGGGTCAGCCTGAGTAGCTTTTATTGCGCGACGTTTTTCCAGCTCATCTGCCGTCAGATAATTGAAATTGACGACGCCAACCGGGAAACCATGCCCCGGCAGGAACGCTTCACTAATGAGTTTAGAAAACAGATATGCACCGCGATAATCACGAAGCTGATAAGCGATGGCTTTACCTGCTGGCGTTTCTTCCCACGCGCTGTTATCCGCCTTCAACGCTTCGATATTTTCCAACAGTATCGCAAGTTGGCTTCTCCAGCGGATATCAACCTGCTGCATCATTGCTTGTGTGCGGGTCAAGAGCTGGGTTGCCGTCAATGACATCAGGACGGTTCCCTGAGTAAGGCGTTTAAGTTTATCCGCCAGCTCATCGGCCTGGTGATTTAACCAATGAAGAAAACGAAGACACTGGCTCTCATCACCTTCAAAGAACCATTTGCAACTCAGTTTTGTCGCATCAGGAACTTCAGCTCGTAAAAACAGACCTAAAACCAGGGCATTAACATGTCGTTGAACAATGCTACTGCTCCCAAAACGAACCCGTGGCGCACTGGCAGTAGTGTTGAACGCCCAGAGGGGGTCTTTGAATACCTCCATTCCATGCGCCGTGTTTTTACATAACGTAATGGCAGCAGATGCACTCTCTCCACGACGCCCCGCGCGACCTGCACGTTGCAAATAATTTGCCGGCGCTGGAGGAACGTTGTTCATTGCCACCAAACTCATACCACCAATATCCACCCCCATCTCCATGGTCGTGGAACAGTTCAGCACATTAACTTTGCCTGACTTAAATTGTTTTTCATTAAACTGGTTCTGCTCAGGCGTTCTCTGCGCAGAGTGTTCCTCCAGACGATACCAGCTATCTTTCAGGGCCAGTCGGTCGCTGCGAGTAGACCATAATCCTTCCTCGCGGGCATGTTGAATCAGCGCATTACTTTCCAGCCACTCCAGACGTTCTTCTCGGGCGATTTCTCCACCACCAGACAAACGCCAGTGACGTACAGGAAGCTCAGGCATTTCAATCAACACTGCTTTTTCAGGTGCAATTTCTTTGCTACCCGGCAAATACGGAGAGTATCCCAGCAACGTGACGTCTAACGCACGTCGAGTATAGGGGCAACGCCACACTTGCTTTGGACTGTAAAATTCAGCTTGTTGTTTAATATCCAGCTGATAACCCGACTCAAACTGACGTAAGCAGGGTCGAATTGCATCCCAGACCTCAATCATTAAGTGGTTAACTAACGATTTCCAGTGAGCCTGCTCAGGTTGTATTGCCGGAAAGACTGCGATTAATAGCTTAATGACCCGGTTATAATGGCGATCGCGTATTTGTGGCCAAAGTTGATCACGTTTCTGCCCTTTGTTTTTTTTATCTGGCCCCTGGAGCATTTTTACCGGGAAACGTGCCCCCATCCAGCGAGGGTATTGCTCGTTTTCGTAAAAAACGGCACTGTTTTCACGGATAAAGAAATCAAGAGTAATCTTCAATAAATTACGCCATTCCGCTAATTGCTTATCGGGATCGGGTAATAATGTCTTCCAGTCCTGCGGGCAGGTTGTAACTTTATCAATGAATGGATAGTGAATGGCTACCAGACCCAGACTTTCGAGGGTCCAGGCATTTTTAGGGCGGCGACCAAACTCGCTGTATAAACAAAAATCTGCAAACTGTTGTTTAGTAAGATCAAGCCCAGACAATTCTTTAAAACTGCCTCTCATTCTATCGGCAAGGTCCACACTGCCAACCAGCTGTTCAGACAGCGTTTGCCATGACATGGTTTTCTTCTGCTGATTGCCAGAGTTAGCCTGAAGTATTTGCATCGCTTCAGCATGCTCCGTGCTTAAGGAACTCACCATCGGCTCAATAATTTTAAGTGCCTGAATGTCCGTCGGGCTAAGCTCCTCATTCGCAGCCATCGCTTTTTTCAGCGCGTCGATGGAATTTTTTAAAGGGAGGACAGAAAACTGGCTAATAACTTTCTCTAACAGTGCACAGTGTGCCGGGCTGAGTTTTGCTGAAGGCTCTGTAATATTTGCCAGCTCCTGGTAACAAAGAGCTCGCAACGTCGCTTTATCGGCATCCTGCTGTAAGCGGGCTGAAATGCGAGCGGTACCCTGACGCGAATCCGTAAAGGTGAGCAAGCGTCGACCATTAAACGGTCCTAACTGCTCTTCTCTTGTTTGCGGTAATGGAGAAAACTCCAGCAGAGTAGGAATAATTTCATTTAAAAAAAAGGGCGCGCCGAGCCGAAGCGGACGGAATAAAGGATTATTTTTCCGTTGAGTGTCACCACAGCAAACACAAGCAAAGGAGTTATTGCGTCCCTCACCTCGAGATTCCGGTCTTAACAGGTTTATTTCATAGTGCTTTTGCGCTTCACTATCAATTTTCCCCGCCGTCGTTTCTTCCAGTGAAATGATATATTTTTCACCATCGCTCGCAATCAGACGATCAAATTGAGAGTTATTGTCTAATTCGTCGTTGTCTTCATCTTCAGAATAAACATCTACATCAAGAGCAAACTCATCCACTTCGGCAGCGGCTGGTTGCGCTACCAACCAGTTCGTTCCATCACCGCGCATCTCATCTTTGGCAGACAAATAAGCTGAACCACACCCGGAGCAACGTAAAACTTCAAATACCGGCGCTCCACAGTCACAATATTGGCGCTGCTCAAACCATACCTGACCAAATGGCCAGTCACTCTGATTTAATTCATGTGCTTTATGTGAGCATTGTTTGTTTGAACATGCCCATAGACCCGCCAGTGTTCTGATAAACCCATGCATACGTAATGGCGTAAAAGCCAGTTCACCTTCTCGCGATCTTGCCATTAGATCGAGGAGTTGCAGTAGCTCACGGTGATTAATATCTGGCCAGGTTCTTCTGGCAACATTGAGCAACTCACTCAAACGTACTGCCTGCCGTCCGGGATGAGTTAACGCCTGACGCAATTGCTGGGCCACACGGTAATGACAAAGCTGTTGGTAAAGATCCTGAGGGCTCAGGGATTTAAGAGAAGTTAAAGATGTGGGGTATTCATGACGAATCAGCGACTCCGATACCCGCGGTATTTGTCGATAACCGCGAACCACTTTGACATCACGTTCTGTAACGCCCGCGAGATCAGCGACAAATTTAGCAAGCTCCTTATTACCTTCAGGAGAGTCTTCACCAATAGTGGCAGAGGTCGCGATAATCTGCACAGGTTTATCTGTGCCGGGTCCAACATTGAAAGCCTGCATAACACGACGTAAAAGCAGCGCTAACTCAGCAGCCTGAGAACCAATATAACTATGGGCTTCATCCAGGACGATATACTTTAACATCCCCTGAGACTTTTCGATGATTGGGGCATCTTTACGACGAATCAGCATATATTCCAGCATGGTGGTATTCGTCACCATGATGGAAGGTGGTGCTTCATAAATGGCTTCCCGACTCAAAGCTTGTTCAGGTACTTTCAACTGATCTTCCTGAATTTCGTATTTGGTATGCCGGGTTTCGCCATTATATAGCGCGAAGCGTATTTTCCCCTTAAATCCGCGCGTCCATTCGCGAAGCCGCTCCTGTTGGCTGTTAATTAATGCATTTAACGGATACAAGAAAATAGCTTGTGTCCCTGTTAGTGACTGGCGGGTCGATTTTTGCTGACGAATAAGATCTTCCAGAACCGGTACCATAAAGCATTCTGTTTTCCCGGATCCCGTACCGCTGCTCACTAACAAGGATTTTTTGTCTTCCAGAATCGTTCGCCACGCAGTAAGTTGATGACGAAATGGCACTGGCGCTTTGCTCAATGCATCAACCAGCGGGCTGGAGATCAGCTTGTCCCGCAAATCCTCCATTGTTTCATCCGCAGGCATCCAGCCGAATGTACTTTCGAATACCGGGTCTGCAAGCAGTGACCCCTCCTGACCGGGAGGCTGAAAATATTGTGATTCCAGATAATGAGTCAACGACTTGCTCCGCAATGCCAACTGACTTACCACCGACCTCACCGCACGCTGATGAAGCTGATTTAGAAGTGGCGCATAATGCAGTTGCTGAACGTCCATCAATGACATACTCCTGCTTGTTCAAAATAATATTGATAGATTACCCCTAATTGCTGTGGGGCTTGCTGATAGTGAAATTCAAAAAGCGCAGACAGTTGATGTATCAGGTTATTATCTTTTTGGGTTAACAGCGCTGCGACTAACATCAAATTAAAACGTTTTTCAAGCCGTGAGTGATATTTATCTTCAATCCAAAGCTTATTAAAAACAGATTTTAACTCTGGAGTAATAGCACTAGACCAAAGTTCTTTAGGGAAGATACTGATACGCCCAAAGCTGTCGGGGTTCCTTAATAGCATCTGTTTAGCTTCATTAAACTGCTCACGACTAACAGTTGGCAATACATCACAACCGGTTGGTAGGCTCTCACTATATGTAAGTAACATATTCGCAATCGGAGCCAGCCGACGATCGATATGTGCACGATGGTTCATAAAAGCAATAAAGGGTTGCAATATATGTAATGCTAATGTTTTATCGTTAATCTGTTTCTCCAGATAAGTCCAACATTTTTGGAAAACATCTTTCCAGATTGAAACGGGAATCCATCCCCATGAAAAGGGTAATTCTTCCTGTATATCATAAATCGTATCGCTATCACCAGAAAGACATGATGATATTAACAATTGAACAACCACGCGGTAATTACTCGAAATACCTCTGAACAAGTCCAGATCCAGCAAGGATAAGCCATTATTCATTTTGTATTTCTTAATATACTCTGTTAATAAACAGCAATAATTTTGCAATGGGTTGTTATCTATTTCAAAAATTAGCTCATTAAAATTTTTTTTGCGCTGTTCTGGGTCTGCTTCGCATAGAGCATTTAGTAATAAATCATTTGTCTGCAATACAGGTAGCATCCATTTAATTACTGGTGCAATGCGAGCTGTACCATCAAGTTTTCCCACAATTAACCATGGACTATCCTGAACATTCAGAGCTGAAAGATCATAAGCAAACTCATCTTTTTTTAACAATGATATGTGTAAGCCAGGATTCTTAAGAGAAATAGCATCAACAACCAGTTCGTCTATTCTATTTGCAGGAAAAACAACAGAATTTTTTATATCAACCAGTAACCCTTGATCGTGTTCAATAAAACTACCATCGTAGCGTTTAATATTGAGTGTTGCTTTATCCTTTCCAAATCTGTCAGAGTAAAAATCAACACATAATGTACTATTGCTGTTCCATGCACATGCCAGCATAGCATTTAGCAAATTATAGTTCTCATAAAGTGAAATTTGTTGTAATTTGTCATTGCGTCCTGATAAAAGAGGAAGGTCGGCATGTAAATAGCGGAATTTTTCAGCTACTGGATTTTCATCCAATAACTCGATATTAAGATATCCTCTTCCAGCACATGATATGGTTAATAACTCAGCATCTATTCCATGCAAATGTGCTATAGATGCCACACCATCAAAATGAACAGAACCATCATTAGTTACAAATCGGCCACCGCTAACCGGCTTAGGTAATAATAGTTTAAGATTAGAACCATCTTTCCAGGAGACCCGTAAATCAACGGTATTTTCCAGCATCAGCGATGAATTATAATAAATAGCACACTCGTTTTGTGAATAATCGGACTTAAGTGTTACTTTTTCATTGTTTGAATATTTATCAATTCTAGTATCCGTTATACCAGAAAGCATAATAATGCCTTGCTGAGCACTCTCAGGTATAATATTAATATCGAAGTCTGCTGGTAAAACTACAACTTTACCGCTAAATAAAACCTCATCATTAACTATTCGCCGGACTTCTATCTGTCCTTTTGGCATTTCTGATGCGACAGAATACCAGGCATTATTACCTGAACGAATGGAACGCCAAAAAAGTTCTTTCTCCGGTACAATGCCATATTGCAGATCCTTTTTCCAACCGATCTTCGGCCAGGCTCGATGGACAGGATAATCCGATTTAACCAGTTCAACTTCTGTCGATTTAATATAATATTCAATCGCAGAATCATAAAGTTGCTGGGTGCGAATTGTACAAACAGCACCATCATGTAAAACAACGCTAAATACTCCACTTATTTTAGTTAAGCTGCGTTCACTGTTTTTCAGCAACCTTGGGATATCAAACTCACCTTCTCCACTAATATCTAAATGGCTATTTTTCGGTAGCGAAATAAACAGAGCATTTAGCCTGGAACTCACAGACCCCATACCAACAAGTTTTAGCTGCGATTCACTCTCATTCATCGCTTCAAAAACCCAGGGAAGTTCTTCAGTAAGTTCATAACCGCCTTTTGGAATTGTGTGACCTAACAGAATTGGACCTTCATGAAGCGACAATGAGATTTCGGCCATTGCATCTGCACCAGAGAGTTTTTGCATCGCAATAGGTAATAACTCGACCCGCCAATCTTGCTGCTCATAACGGCTTAGCATTGCCAACCTTGCCCCGCCATTTTTCCATTTTCCTGAAATGATGAGTCGGGTCTGCTCCGGCTGAATATGGCATTCAAACAAAGAGGTTAACTGTTCTGTACGCATTGTGGCCGGGAATCGGAACCGGGCATCGCAATACCAACTGTCATCAACATCGACCCAGATTCTTTCAACCTGAAGACTACTTGCACTGCGTATTTCAGAAGATTGAGAAAGTAATCGCCTTACAATCTCTGCAGCATTCGCTTCGGGGAGAACGAGTGGAAGTTGAAGATGCCAGTCTGGAGAGAGCTTACGTAATGCAGAAACGGGATCACTGCTATGAGGAGGATGCTCACTAAGTAATCGGCAGAGAGTCTCGCAGAATTCACCGGCTATTTCATAGACCAGTTCGTTTTGCATTGTGACAGGAATCGTATCGCCTAATTCTTGTGCAATTTTAGCGGCAGGATATTGAGATGATTGCCCACGAAGCGCCTGATATATCCTTCTGAAATAGGTAATCAAATAACCGCTCTCATTTTCAATCATGCGGATAGGCAAACCACCTTCACAAGCCAGTGTATGCAGATAACCCGAAGCTTGTCCCAGATTTCTTATCTTTCTTTTCCAGTAGCGAATGCCATCATTAACCAGCTTCTGTCGATGAACATACGGAACTTTCCAGTTAATAGAATCTAAAATTGTGTCCCATTTAGGGTGTCCGACCGTATGAGTCCGGCGGATAAACTCTGCGGCATATATGCTAAATAGAACATCGCTATAGGAAATGAATATCGTTCTTGGATAACTACGGGGGGCATATGTACGCAGTAGTTCTGCCAAACTTTCGTACTCTGTATCAGTACAACGGTAAGCATATAACGCCCGTCCATCAGCTCCGGATAATGAACGGCGACTAAAAAACATGTTAAGCCATTGCAAAAGTGGGTTAACTGGAGTTTTCACAAGCAACCTGCCTTCCTTTGATACAATTCGTAACAGGTTACTATCATCATAAAAAAGCTCAACCCGATGAACTCGCTAAAAATGAGACAAATCATTTATATCTCGAAAAAACTTGTTACAATCATGAGCGCTACACCGAACTTAACCATATAAATTATGTGTGTTTTGTTTATTTTTTAAACGATTACAACTATCCATTATTTACACAGGTATCAAAATGTTAGCGCAGCTTTTTGAGCAGTTGTTTCAATCGATAGACTCTACACTGATCACCAATATTTTCATCTGGGCTGTTATATTCGTATTTTTATCAGCGTGGTGGTGTGACAAAAAAAATATACATAGTAAGTTTAGAGAATATGCTCCAACCTTAATGGGGGCATTAGGTATTCTGGGTACTTTCATTGGTATTATTATTGGTTTACTCAATTTTAATACCGAAAGTATTGATACCAGCATCCCCGTATTATTAGGTGGCCTAAAAACAGCATTCATTACAAGCATTGTAGGTATGTTTTTTGCCATTTTATTTAATGGAATGGATGCTTTCTTTTTTGCCAATAAACGAAGTGCGTTAGCAGAAAATAACCTTGAATCTGTTACACCTGAACATATCTATCATGAATTAAAAGAGCAGAACCAGACTCTGACTAAATTAGTCTCGGGTATTAACGGTGATAGTGAAGGTTCTCTTATTGCTCAAATAAAATTACTACGTACTGAGATTAGCGATTCCTCGCAGGCACAATTAGCTAATCACACTCATTTCAGTAATAAGCTTTGGGAACAACTTGAACAATTTGCAGATCTAATGGCAAAAGGTGCTACAGAACAAATTATTGATGCTTTGCGACAAGTCATTATTGATTTTAATCAAAATTTAACTGAACAGTTTGGTGAAAACTTTAAAGCTCTTGATGCCTCTGTAAAAAAACTTGTTGAGTGGCAGGGAAATTATAAAACGCAAATTGAGCAGATGTCAGAACAATATCAACAAAGTGTCGAGTCCCTGGTTGAAACAAAAACTGCGGTTGCAGGGATTTGGGAAGAATGTAAAGAAATTCCTCTGGCTATGTCTGAACTGCGTGAAGTGCTTCAGGTGAACCAACATCAAATCAGCGAACTCTCCCGCCATTTAGAAACCTTTGTCGCCATCCGCGATAAAGCTACAACCGTATTACCTGAAATACAGAACAAAATGGCTGAAGTGGGTGAACTGCTGAAATCCGGAGCTGCAAATGTTAGTGCATCTCTTGAGCAAACCAGCCAGCAAATACTTCTTAATGCAGATTCAATGCGCGTTGCCCTGGATGAAGGTACCGAAGGATTCAGACAATCGGTTACCCAAACACAACAAGCATTTGCCTCGATGGCACATGATGTCAGCAATTCCTCCGAAACCCTAACCAGCACGTTAGGTGAAACAATTACTGAAATGAAACAAAGTGGTGAAGAATTCCTGAAATCACTAGAGTCGCACTCGAAAGAATTGCATAGAAATATGGAACAAAATACGACGAATGTGATTGATATGTTCAGTAAGACTGGTGAAAAGATTAACCATCAACTATCCAGTAATGCCGATAATATGTTTGATTCAATCCAGACATCATTTGATAAGGCAAGTGCAGGGCTGACTTCTCAAGTCAGAGAATCAATTGAAAAATTTGCTCTATCCATCAACGAGCAGTTACATGCTTTTGAGCAAGCAACTGAACGTGAAATGAACCGTGAAATGCAATCATTAGGTAATGCTCTGCTTTCAATCAGCAAAGGTTTTGTCGGTAACTATGAAAAACTTATTAAAGATTACCAAATAGTTATGGGGCAGTTACAAGCATTAATTTCTGCTAATAAACATCGCGGGTAATCGATCATGGATAAGATTATAGGGAAACAATTACCTAAAAAAGATCAAGATAATGAACATTGGGTATCCATGTCAGACCTAATGGCAGGGCTGATGATGGTTTTTATGTTCATATCTATTGCTTATATGCACTACGTACGTATTGAAAAAGAAAAAATTAAAGAAGTTGCCGTAGCCTACGAGAATGCTCAGTTACAGCTTTATAATGCTCTGGATATTGAGTTTGCAAAGGATTTACAAGACTGGGATGCAGAGATCGATAAACAGACTCTGGAGGTTCGATTTAAATCACCGGATGTTTTATTTGGCTTAGGAAGCACAGAGCTAAAACCAAAGTTTAAACTCATTCTTGACGACTTCTTTCCTCGCTACCTAAAAGTTCTAGATAATTATCAGGAACATATTACTGAAGTCCGCATTGAAGGTCACACAAGTACTGACTGGACAGGAACAACGAATCCTGATATTGCTTATTTTAATAATATGGCACTATCGCAAGGTCGTACACGTGCAGTATTACAATACGTTTATGACATAAAAAATATCGCGACACACCAACAATGGGTTAAAAGTAAATTTGCCGCAGTAGGTTATTCATCTGCACATCCCATTCTTGATAAAACCGGCAAGGAGGATCCTAATCGCTCTCGTCGTGTCACCTTCAAAGTTGTAACAAATGCCGAGTTGCAGATTAGAAAGATTATTCAGGAGTAAGAGATGAAATTATCTATCGACCTTTCAGAACTTATTCAATTAGGGAAGAAAATGTTACCAGAAGGAGTCGATTTTTTTCTGGATGAATCCCCTATTGACTTTGATCCTATAGATATTGAGTTATCCACGGGTAAAGAAGTTAGTATCGAAGATCTTGACCCTGGTAGCGGGCTTATCTCTTATCATGGCCGCCAGGTTCTTTTATATATTCGGGACCATTCAGGGCGTTATGATGCGGCTATCGTAGATGGCGAAAAAGGAAAACGTTTTCATATTGCCTGGTGCAGAACTCTTGATGAAATGCGCCATAAAAATCGATTTGAAAGGTATCATGCAACTAACCGCATAGATGGTTTATTCGAAATTGATGATGGTTCAGGTCGGAGCCAGGATGTTGATTTACGGGTATGTATGAATTGCCTCGAACGACTTAATTATAAAGGAAGTATTGATAAACAACGAAAAAGAGAGATTTTTAAATCATTCTCATTAAATGAGTTTTTTTCAGATTATAGTACCTGTTTTCGTCATATGCCTAAGGGTATCTATGACAAAACAAATAGTGGGTATGTCGAAAACTGGAAGGAAATATCTAAAGAAATACGAGAAAAGGCCAATTATGTTTGTAATGATTGTGGCGTGAATTTATCAACCGCCAAAAACTTGTGCCATGTCCATCATAAAAATGGCATCAAATATGATAATCACCATGAAAACCTTCTTGTTCTGTGCAAGGATTGCCATCGAAAACAGCCCCTCCACGAAGGTATATTCGTTACCCAAGCTGAGATGGCTATCATTCAACGTTTACGTTCCCAACAAGGGCTATTAAAAGCAGAATCCTGGAATGAAATATATGACCTGACTGATCCATCAGTGCATGGTGATATTAATATGATGCAACATAAAGGCTTTCAACCTCCTGTTCCTGGGTTAGATCTTCAAAACTCAGAACATGAAATTATTGCAACCGTAGAAGCTGCATGGCCAGGCCTTAAAATTGCAGTTAACCTTACTCCCGCCGAAGTCGAAGGATGGAGAATATATACCGTGGGTGAGCTGGTTAAAGAAATACAAACCGGAGCCTTTACGCCAGCAACTTTGTAAATTCTAACACTCCGTGAAAGTTAAGACTTTCACGGAAGATAAATAAAACTTCCCTGATTTGTGACTCAAATTACAAAAGTAGTTTATGGCATAACTTGTCTATCTTTATGGTGTAATAGGTATAAAGGTATATGCTATGGTTCGCCTCATACTTAAAACTTCCCTCATACGGGTGAAGGTTAAAGCTTTGTAGACAGGAGACAGTCACAATGAATAAAACAATAAATTGATGTCGCACGCGCCGATGGGCATGGCGGGTAATGTAACTTTTGTACACAACGGCAAGGCTTATGTTACTGGCGGTGTTAACCAGAACATCTTCAATGGCTATTTTGAAGATCTCAACGATGCTGGAGAATATTTAGCAGCTATAGACAAGATCAATGCCTATTATTTCGACAAAAAAGCAGAAGATTATTTCTTCAATAAGTTTTTGTTGTCTTTTGATCCCTCAACACAGCAATGGATCTTCACTTGCAGGCTTGAACAGCAGAAAATTTGCGAGCATGATCGCAATTATTTCACTGCCAGGGATATCAATGGCTTCCAGTAAATCGCTACAGCAGGCAATTGCCAACATAAAAATCTGGCACAAGGGTGAACAGCGCGCGCCGCATAAGCCATTGTTATTGCTATACGTATTAGCGGGATACCTGAATGGACATCCACGCCTTTTCGATTATGGATCGGAAATCTACGAACCTCTGCACAGTTTACTGGAACGTTTTGGGCCACAGCGTTCACAGTACCGACCTGATATGCCGTTCTGGCGATTACAAGGCGACGGATTCTGGCAATTACACAATGCCGAGCTTTGCTCAACAGCAGGGAGCAGCCGACAACCGCCAGTGAAGGAACTGAACGAATACCACGTTGCAGGCGGTTTCGATGAACAGCACTACGCCCTGGTAACCGGCAATAAAAAACTCATCAATACTCTGGCGCAACAGATACTCGAAGCGCACTTCACCGAGAGTATTCAGGAAGAAATTGCTGACGAGCTGGGTTTTGATCTCCAGCAAATCCGTAAACAGCGCGACCCGTTATTTCGCAAAAATGTATTACGCGCTTATAACTACCAGTGCGCGATATGTGGCTTTAATATGCGCCACGACGACACCACCGTCGCGCTGGAAGCGGCGCATATAAAATGGAAACAGCACGGCGGTCCTTGTGAAATTCCTAATGGCCTGGCGCTTTGCGCAATTCACCATAAAGCCTTTGATAAAGGATCGATTGGCCTGGATGAAAATATGCGGGTACTGGTCTCGGATGCGGTAAACGGCGGAGGGATCGTTGAGAGATTATTCTGGGATTTTGACGGGAAAACTATTGCGTTGCCGCAGGTGCGTAAAAATTACCCTTATGAGGGGTTTGTGGAGTGGCATCGGGAAGAGGTTTTTAGGGGGTGAGGTTGATAACTATCGCAGTATGTTCAATATTGCTGACATAATCAGTGCAGGATCTTGCCGCTAGTTTACAACTCGCCTTCGATAGCGGCGCAAAACGTGTTCTGTTGCCGATATCCTCGGCTATGGATATTCCAACAGTTCCGGCAGAGTTGTTTACCAAGTTTCAGGTAAGTTTTTACTCAGAACCGGTTGATGCGGTTTATAAGGCGCTGGATGTGAATTAACACATTCCTCAGCTTATTTACAAAAGGATTATTCCCATTTGATATAATATCAGTGCCAATTTACTTTTTTCAATGGAATATATCTCGGCTAAATAACAATAAAACTTATCGCTAATGGATTAAATAAACAATTTTCTAATTCATTTCACCACCTTTGATATAGAAATTGATGGTGTTGTCGCTGCCATTGCTTATGGTGATGATAAAATCCACGTTTCTGGATCGTTGCGTAGAAAATCATCACTACCTTGATATTTTGATGCGATATGATCATACCGTTCCGTAGTACCAATTTCAATTTCAGGCTAAACCCCAACATTAAAAAAATTAGAGTTATTCACTGATTATATTATCAATAATATAATCAGTGAATAACATGGACTATATAATAAATTGCTCTAATCATTTCCCTTACGAATATATGGGCCAAAAGCCCAAGAATCATAATAAGGGTGATGGACTAGTTTTTCATTAAATCGAACACTATAAGTTAATTTTTTTATATTTTTACGTACAGCATTAATACTGGGCAAAGAGGAAAGATAATCTATAAACTTATCGATAGTGATTTCCCCTTCGCAACACTCAAACCCATCAATGATATTTTTCGCCATTTTTCCATTTTCATTTGTTTGATATATCACTCCAGGTATTCGTTGAAAAAAACTAGATAATGCATATTTGTCCGCTACATATGTATCATCCACATGATATTTCCCACCGAGCATAGTTGTAGTAACAATAAGCTTATACACACCTTTGGGTTGCCATGTTGATGGTAGTTCGAATTCTTTAATGATCACATCAAGATGATTAAGATAATGTTCAGAAATTCGATTTATTTGTTGAAAATAAGAACGCATAAATTTATTATTATGATCATGTATTAATGAGCTATCTCCAACGATGTTACACACTTGCTGATAGTACTTACCATAATATATTGGTTGACCATTTGATTTTAGTTCTGTAAAAATCAAACAATCATCCAGGAGAATCACGCAATCGCACTGATAATTAGCATGAGCATCAATTGGAGAAGCTTTAATCCCCGCATCACGAACTTGTTTTATAAATTGTTGCTCATGAAATCGCCCTTTACTTGCTTGAGAAATTTTTTTGGAACCAAATAATGACATTAGAGAGCGAGTCACTGAGCTATTTGCTATTAATGCAGGCATTAAGCATAAACCGTCCATACAGGGAATAAATGGGCAATCATTAAGATCATGTGATTTTGAATTGAAGGTAAAATAATCTATCAGTTTTTTTGCTGCATCTGCTGCAATCCCCTTACGTTGAAAGAATGATAACCAACTCTCACGGCTTTTTATGATCAGCCAGCGATCCAACTGTAGGGGTATAGGTTTTGTCGATGAAAATCTTTTGCTCATTTCTTCTTTAGATAACTCGACTAAACATTGATAAGCGTGCACCCAATTAAATAATGATATATTCCCATATTCTTCATGAAGGTCATCAGGAGACATATTTTCCAACTCGCTTAGATGAAATGAGCTAAAAACGCCATCAGAATTTAAGTAAGATGGTATATGATCCTTTACCCAACTATTTAGATGAAAATGTTTGTTACTAAATTCATGAACTTCGCTATATAGATGTGACGCTCTCATCATTAGTCTATTTCTTGCAATCTCATAATCTCGGTATAAACAAAAACTATCAACCTCAAGAGAGTAAATGTTATTATCCAATTTTGTAAATACTGCACTACTTAGTCTGAAAAAGTCTCTTACTCTGCTTAATGAGTCAAAAACATTCCACTCATTAAGGTACCCTCCCATTGAAAGCAAGGTTTGTTTATTCACACAAGAAGTTAGTTTCAATGGCTCATGAGTCCGTAAATAAGAAAATATTCTTCCGGTGTAATTGGCTACCTCATCAAATGCCCTATCGATAACTCGAAAATATTCGATATCAGGTTCAGCATGAATATTAATATTTTCAGATACGATAAATAATGGAAAAATCCTCTTCATTTTTTTAGGATCATTGACCACAACCAAGGATGATAATGATGATAAAAATATCTCACAAAACATGATGAGATTAAGTATTAATGCATGTGATTTTTTTGTATTTTTACGCCAAATACCAGCACATTTTGTAGCCGCAAAGAAAGAATTATTTATATCATGCATAATTTTACATTGACTCTCGAACTCAGAAATTAGTTCAATGTTATCAGGAAATGAGTTTACTAGCTCATTAATACATTTTTTGAATGTATTGTTATACTCAACTTCAGTCTGAACTGAAAATCTATTATAATAGATGGAAGATATTCTCAGCACATCCAAGGCGATATCTATACTAATATCATCTCTTTTTATGTACTCACAAAAAAAAGAACAAAACTGTTTCGGGTCGTTAGCAAGATTACTAATTCTAGTGGTATCATAAACTTTTTCCATTTTTCCATACATCCTATTGTCTAAATTACTATAAAACTAGCCACTTAACTAATAATTATAAATTTCATCTTTTACACCTTGCATTTTTATAACCAATGAAATCTACAACAAGCAACTGATGGATAATCCGATATTGGTCGCATTTAATGGCATGGTAGCAAAGTTTTCATCACATACCTCCTTTGCACCAGAATAAACGCCAGAGATCTGAAAATGCGAGTACACTACAGAAATTGTACTGCCGGTCCCATCAGCATAAAACCATAGTTACACAGGTAATCATCATTATTCGCCAAGATAATAAATATTATTCGGTAGAATAGCGTTCTCAGGTGGTCAGTAAAATTGTCTTCAACAAGATGTCTGCGCATCTCGTCTGCTAGCCCTACATAACTGCTCTCGACCGAAACTATTTATTGAATGTTCACCAAGGTGGGCGTGGAGACAAAATGACGTCTTTTGATATTAGCTACCTGAGCCACATGGTCAAAACGTTCAAGTAGCATAGCGAAACCACCCTGCCCACGTAATGTGGACGATGCAGCTTCCAGCCAGAGCAAACTTGGGACCATCGACTACAAAATGAAGAATACTGAACTGCTTTTCTGGCAGGCCTATATACTGCACGGATATGGGTGATTTCAGACACAAAAAAAGCCGCCCTTGAGCGACTCGATTTGCATACGGTATGGTGCGAAGGCCGGACTCAAACATGTGACTTAACCTCATGATTTAAAATTGTTAATAATAAACAATATCATCTTATACCAACACAGATACCAACACGAAAAATCACTGGTTTTCGGCATCGAACCAGGACAATCAGCTCCTGATTGAGATACCGAGCTCTGTTACTCGTCATCTTCCTCGACAGGCTTCATTGCATCAAGTAGTACTCGCACCATCGCGATAGAACCAATCCGGATAAAAGCATCTTCTCCATCTATATCTGTTAACTGATATCGCTCACTTGATGCCGGATAATTGTGTCGATTTGCAGCAGTGAACTCTTTCGTACAGCCAGAATGCGGCGGATGCTGGTTGAGCAGATAACGTCCGTATTCTCGTTGACCACTTCCGGACGGTAGGCTGTGATATCAGACATAATCGATATTCCTTTTTGCAGATAAATGAAAATGCCAGCCCTGTTCAGGCTGGCGTCAGTGGAATGAAGTCTGGTGAGTAAGACTCACCGGTTCTGGTGCTGAAGCTGCAGTTGGCGCAGGGTACGGATATCCTC
>OLPL01000205.1_pt1 | contig 45402 bp, 47 predicted proteins | sample 1673211 | NCBI WGS metagenome assembly OLPL01 (sample SAMEA3136766, study PRJEB25190) | human gut metagenome | reverse complement strand
GCGATACGAAGACGTAAGATTCAGGCTGTCCGGATGGAGGCTGAATATGCCGGGGGCTCTTCCAAAGGAAATTTAATGAGAAAGATTCACTATTTGAAAGAGGTTATTCAGTTGTTAACGAATCATGAAAGCTTATCTCAGCCTATAATGAAAATAGGATACTGACTCCACTACTTTTTTCACTTCTCTTTTTGCCTTACAATAGTCTTAGGCAGGATTAAGTTTGATTGCACCTTGGAGGATTTGCACCCCGTTTGTCAACGTAAATGATTTGCCCTTGAGCACAGCATATTGTCGCACCTTTTATGAATAGCACGAGTAGCAAAGTCCGTATTATCTCGGGCAAATCTCCTGCCAATTCTATAGTAAAGGAGTTGTTCTGTATGAAAGACCTTCTGGAAATTTCCTGTGGACTGGATGTCCACAAAGAAAAAATTGTTGCATGTATCCTGACTGGTCCTCTGGGCAAGCCAACCCGTTCTGAAATCCGTGAGTTTTCTACATTGATTCCGGATATGATAGCATTACGGAATTGGATCGTTTCTAAAAACTGCCATCATGTAGCTATGGAAAGCACCGGTATCTATTGGATGCCGATTTATGAAATACTGGAGGATGCTTTCTCTGGTGACATTACCCTGCTTGTTGTAAATGCACGCCATATGAAAAATGTTCCTGGCAAAAAGACCGATATGCGGGATTCCGAATGGATTTCCACCTTGCTTCGCGCCGGACTTTTGAACGGAAGTTTTATTCCCGAAAAAAGAATTCGGGAATTCCGCGATCTAAATCGTTACCGTAAGAGTGTCATCCGCGATATTACATCACAGAAGAACAGGATTGAGAAATTTTTACAAAGTTCCGGCTTCCGTCTATCATCCTTTATTTCTGATATTTTTGGCGCTTCGGGTAGAAACATCATTCTGCATTTAATTGAACATGGGCAGATTGATAAAACTGCTTTAGATTCTTGTCTCAAAACCAAGACCAGAAACCGTATTGATGAAATTCTCATGTCCGTGAACGGAACACTGTCAGAACACCAAAAGGCATTTTTAAGGATTCTCATGACTCATTACGATTCTTTAAAGAAACATCTTGCTGAAATTGAAACGAGTCTCGAGGAAGATATGGCTCCATTTGCCCTGCAGGTTGAGCAGTTGAATAGCATCTATGGAATAAGCACAACTGCTTCCTGTGCAATTATTGCTGAAATCGGTATTGATATGAAGCCGTTTAAAACTGCGGAACACATCTGCTCATGGGCCGGTTTGTGCCCAGGTAATAACGAAAGTGCTGGAAAACGAAAAAGCACCTCTGTCACAAAAGGCAATCCTTACATAAAAAGTATGCTCTGCGAAATTGCCTGGGTGATTGCAGGGAAACGCAACACTTATCTTTCGGCATGGTACTGGAGAATCAAACAGAAAAAAGGAGCCAAAAAAGCGATTGTCGCACTTGCCCGAAAACTTCTTGTCATCATCTACACAATGTTAAAACAAGGAACTCTATTTGACGAATCCTGTTTTGAAACAAGACGTAAGCACTGTGAACAAAAACAGCTTTCTCGTTATATACGGGAATTGGAAAAACATGGTTATCATGTGGAAGCTCAAAGCTAGCCTTTCTTAAATACGATCAATCTCTCACTACAGGCAGCCAATACTGTGACTGCTTTATAGTGATGCTTTCATAATTGTTGAAAACATTTGTTGTCAAGGTTCAGTTTTTGGCTACGAGTTTTATTTTCGTAGCAAGGTACAAGTGAAAGGTAGAATTTGCCTTCCTACATGTATATCGTTTTCAAAGAGAAATGCGTAAAAATAGCCGAATGAATATGATGATTAGGCGAAATGAAGGTTTTATAATTCGACATATTTTGCTATAATGAAAGCATCATACATAAGGGGGAATGTAAACATGAATAATGATTTTCAAAGTCTTTTTGATAATGCAAAAGCTGAATCCGGTAAGGACGATTTTGATGATATGCTTTCAAGAGGTATAAACTATTTTAACTGTGGTTATAGGAATATCCGAGAAGAACAGATTTATAATCATTCGATAGCAGTTGCATTGGCGTTGGTGGGAGTGCTTTGTGATAAAAACGGGCAAAGTGGCAGCAATTATCATAAAGGTGTTGCATATATTGCTAATAAACTGAGTATCAGTAAAAGGCAAGTAAAAGTATTGAGAAAACAGTTGCGTTGGAAAGGCGGATATGCTTTTAGAACACCGTATACAATTCGTGAAATTCTGGTTGAGGTGATTGCTGTTTTGAAATCTAATCTTTCTAATCCTATGGTAAGAGCTTTTTTAGATAGCAAAGATGGGATAATGTATAGAGATATTCTGATTGCTGAACAGTATGCGGCAATTAAAAGAGCTGCGAATGTTGGAAATCGTGATAGGGTGAAACAAGTGGCAGAAGCTTTGAATTTGTTGACTGATAAGGTGAATTGGAGATAATATGGCTAAGGATTTTGAACAAAATGGGCATAAAAATATTGAATTACTTAGATTTTATGTCAGTAAAGATATAAACCGTATTGAGAAGAAGATACAAAAAAATGAGTCTGATTTGTTAGGATACTTTGTTGGTAGTTTGGTGGATTTATTTATCGTAGTCCTATTTGATCAAGGAATAGACAGTTTATTTCCTGAAGATCAAAGTAGTTGGAAGCAAGTTGTTTTAAAAATTCTTGTTATTGCTTTATTACTATGCATTTTTTTCCTGGTATCATGGATTACAACGAAAATCAGAACATGGGGGATAAATCGTTCTAGAGAAAGTGGAAAAAGAGAGTATGAAATAAAAGAAGAACAGCAAAGAACAATAGATGATTTTGATAATATTGCATGTGATGGACTGTTAATCTGTGAAAATTACATTCGTAAATATTCTAAAAATAAAAAAGACTACATGAAAGATTTTTATAAGTATGAAATTATTCATCATTTGACAAAAGCGGGAGATATTTTTGATCAAATATATGAACATAAAGCTCTTTATGTTAGTGTCGGAAATCATGAGTTGTTAGATTCATATCGAATCAATAACTTTATAGAAATATTCCAGAATATTGTGTCTTTTTTGAGAAAAGAAATCCCTGAAAATTCAGGTGATCCTGATTTAGATGTTGATATGGATTACTTGATTAGTTTTGTAAATAAATGGAAGGCCATACGCCCTCTTAATCAAGTCTGCAAACAACAAAATGGTAATAATAAATAAAAACGCCTATAAAGTGAGAGTGAAAGGATAGTTAGTTCTAGAAAAGTACCTAGAGATAATGGAGGAAAGTAAAATGAAAATGATAGCAGTTTTTCATAATAAAGGTGGCGTGGGAAAATCAACGTTGCTGTTTCATACGGCTTGTGCTTTAGCAGAACAAGGGCATAAAATACTGATGATGGATTTGGATCCTCAATCAAATCTTTCATTGTATGGATTGAGTGATTCTGATTTGCAGACTATTTGGGAGAAAGAAGAATCGGTTATTCTTGATGGATTCCCTATTGGTACAAATACGTTTAATACTTCACAGAATGACCTTCTTAGTTCACCGAGAACTATACATTTTTTATTAAAACCAGTTGAGAGTGGTGTTGATGATTATAATGTATTGTCGCCAGCAAAACAATTATTTGAAAATCTTTCACTCATACCGGGAAGAATAACGCTTAGTCAATTTGAAAGTATCTTAGCTGATAGATGGACCATCTCTCCTGATGAGAATGTGTTGGCTATTAGGACGATTACCCAATTTAGAACAATTGCTTCACGATATGCCGAGGCTTATGGATATGAATATATTTTTCTGGATGTATCACCTAGTTTAGGCTTACTCAACCGTGCAATAATTACAAGTTGCGATGCGTTTTTTATGCCTGCTACTCCCGATTTGTTTTCAATGTATGGAATTAGAAATATAGGCCAGTCTTTGGTAAGATGGAAAAAATCATATGATTCACTTTATAGTGCAGTGGGTACGCAATTAAAGACGTTGTTTGCACCTGATTTCGTAAAATTTCTAGGCTATACTATCTATAATGCAAGGGGAAGAAGTGATCAGCCTTTAGGCTTGGCAAAGGCACATAGAGATTTTGCTGAAAAAATACCAGAAGAAATAAAAAAATGGATTCCACAAGAGTATTTTTCTGAAAATGCTTGTTCCCAAATTGGTACATCTATTGGTGGAAATGTTGTTTGGAGTTCCCACAATACATATCCGGCAATGGCACAGAAATATAAATGTCCAATGTGGATGATACCGGAGAAAGAATTAGATCAAGAAGACAAATTGACGGTAATATCTAATAAAGCAAGATTTTTAAATACACAAGAAGCTTATTATACTTTTGCAAATGATTTGATAAGTAGAATTTAAGTTCAGAAGTGCTTTGATTCAAGAATAAGTTTCTTTGGTAATATGTTTTATAGGAATGCATAAATTTAGAACATAACAAATTGTTAAGGAAAGATCACAGCCGCCCTTCCGCATTGGGAAGGACGGCTGCATTTATGAAGGAAATGAAGAAAATGAAAAGGAGGAGCTTATTTAGAATTGGGTGGATGAGAAGCAGAAGAAATTGAATCGTCGGTGTTTTCAGATTCCAATGTTTCTTCAGATGCTGCGGAAGGATTGGAGGTATCGGTAGACGTTCTATTGTGGAAGGTAACTGCCTGGGTCAGTACAATGATTGCCGCGATGATCTGATCCGACAACTGGTTTTTACAGTAACAGTCCGGTTTCTTGCCTTTATCCATGGAGTTCAGAAACTGATTAAGGCATTTGAAGGATTCTCTGTTATCAGAATATTTTTCCTGACTCTCGATTGCGCTTTCACAGGATATTCGTACATAGCCATGATATCCTTCGTCCGTGATGTAATCGGTATACTTTTTCAGTGGAAGAGAAAGTCCCTGAGTACGGGAATACATTGCTATGAGATTCCATGCCGCATTATGGAGATGAAAGAGCAGTAATTCTTTCCACATGGAGGCGGGCAAATTATCACGATCAGGGTGGTTGATGAGGTCTGCCATGTGGCTCAGAGATTCCAGAGCATTACTGCATTTCATGTAATACCAAGGTGCATAGTCTTTTACATCATCACTCAGGAATAAGATTGGACTTTTTGTGTTTGTCATGTTGAATACCTCCTTGGATTGTGAGGAAAGTAGTGTGTATCCTCTATTATCTATCGTTTGAAAAGGTAAGTGCGTAAAGCAAAAGAGTGTTATTTTTATTTTTTTACTGGAAAATGCCGCAGAAAGTTTGTCATGTCGTGGATTGTATTAATACTTTCCGGCATTTCCGGTTCAAAAACGCAGAAAGCGTGTGTCAGTTTTCTATTAGCTGGAAGATCCAGCAGATGGTAAGGAGTATTCTGTTTTCTGAGTGCTTTGGCAAAATTTAATGTATAATGTTGGAGCATATCATCCTTGCTGGTAACCAAATAGCATGGCGGCAGGTTTTTCGTAATCGCAGGATGTTCCGGATTGGTATAGGGAGCAAATGAAGTTTTGCGATAGCCGGAACCGTAAAGAAAGTTGGGAAGAAACAGCCCGATCTTGTCCAGCTTCCGGGTGTAGAACATTCCGCTGATTAATCCCAGCGCCTGAATCGGGAGAGAGGACGGATGAACATGGGCAGCTCCTGCCAGTTCTGGAGAGTTCTGCATGGCAACAGCATAAGCAATCAGATAAGCTCCGGCACTGTCTCCGATCATGTAAACCTGGTTCGGATTACCCTGATAACGAACGATAAGAGATTTTACAGCATCCATTGCCCTGGAAACATCGTCAAACTGTTTGTATACAGTCACGTCGGGAATCAGGCGATATTCAATACTGAAAACCACGAAATTCTGACGGCAGAGTTGAATGCAGAATCGACGGTTGAATTCTTTGCTTCCTTCCATCAGACCACCGCCATGTACATTGATGATAACCGGACGTGAAGGAACAAGCCTGGCGGGACGATAGATATCCATTGTGTGTGCAGGGCATCCGTTGTTTAAATAAGGGATATTTTCCACCAGTTTAATATCATCCGGAATTTGGAAAGTAGCGTTTCTCGCTCTGGTTTCCTGGTCAAATTTTTCTCTCTGTTTCAGGAACATTGTCTTCATAAAATTGCGCATAAGGCACCTCCAAATTAGTAGTGAAACTGCAGTTAAAAAACGCAGCCTTCTACTTACAACCGGTATTCAGAAAAAGTGCGTAAAGAAATCACAAAATTTTTGATTAAAAATGGAATTCATTTGGTGGATACCTTTCTTAAAGTTTTTTTCAATTTTCAAAAAAGAAATCAGAATGTATATTCATGTCATTTTCTAAAATATATCTTAGTTTTCTCAGGATTTTGTCTCTCCGATAACGAATGGTTCCTTCTGTTACCCCCATTACCGCAGCCAGCGGCCGCAAATGAATTTGATCGACATAGATCTTACGTATCAGACTGCGTTCAGTTGATGTAAGCTGTGCCATTGCTTTATAAAGATATTTGTGGACGGTTTCGGTAAGTATATTTTTATCAATTTGAGGATCTGGGCAGGCAAAATAATCTGGAGATGAGAAATACTGTCCATCATTTATAGGGGTGTAATAGGCATGTGTTTTCTCAATCTCGATAGAATTTTGAAGTTGTCTGTAATAACGACGGATGGTTCGGATAAATTTTGGATGGATTGTTCCGTCTATGGTACGGTCTAAAAGTTCTCTTGAGATTTCGTGGTGGTTATACAGGTAATGAGCCGTTTTGATTAATATGGCGTTATCAAGTTGGGGTAAAATATCCATCGTAAAAGTGATTTGAGAGAAGTCCTGAATCTTGGACAGGTGATTAATCTGGAAGAAAATAAGAAGGCAAAGAACAGTGAAGCCTATGCCCGTTGGATTAAGATCCATAACCTGAAGATTCAGGCAAAGACTTTCAGCTTTATGTCAGAGCATGGGTTGCTGACCGGCACAGAATTGGATGAAGAATATGCGAATTTGACGGATCATTTTCGGGAATGTCGTATGCAGGTGAAGGAAAGGGAAAAAGAATTAAAAGAGGTGAACCGGCAGCTTCGTTTGTTGGGACAATATTTCAAAGAAAAAGTTGTGTACGGGGGAATACTACCACAGCGGAAAAAAGCCTGCATTTCGGGAGGCTCACCAAGCGGAGTTGTCTCTGTATGAGAGTGCTTCAAAGGAACTGAGAGAAATTTTCGGTGAAGAAAAACTTCCTAGCATGCAGGAACTGAAAGCTAGGAAAGCACTCTTGCAGGAACAGAAAGAAGCACAGTATGCCTTTTTCAAAAAGGTTCGGGAGCAATGGATGGAGCTGGGAAAAGTAATACGAAACCGGGATAGTTTTCTGGCAAAATTCCCCGAACTGCCCAGGGAAGAAAAAAAACCGGCAAACATTGAGTGATGCGTGGATAAAACATCTTGGAAATAGAAAACTGCATAATTTTTGCAAAAAATGATGGGTTTCACGATGTTACAAATTCCCTTGGAAAGCGGTTCTTGTTATCATTAAAACGTTAAAAATGTAAAGCCAAGGATAAAAAAATACAGATCAGACACTATAGAAGTTCTCAAAATGTAGCGAAAATCAATCGACAGGGCGATAGAAAAGTGATATAATAAAAGAATAGCTATCAAAGGAATGCTAGAGACTAAAATGGTTTCCATATAGAGAGCAAAAAGAATGGGATTTCAGAAACAATCCAATAGCTTTGCATTGGTGTGGCAATAATTAGCTTCAGAAATCCTATATGTGATAAAGATAAAGTGTTTTATTCTGTGGAAAACCTGTACTGTGATTGCAGATGGGATGTATAAGATATACCCAGCATTCAGAATGCTGGGTATATTGACGAGTGTAACTCTTCCTATGACAGCAGTACTTTTTTTCATACGCTTTTTTATGTGTGGATGTACAGCGAAGGGAAAGTTATGATAGCGCAAGTTTTACCTTATAGTAAAAACGGGCTAGAGGATATACGGATTAGATTTGTCTGAGCCAATTTAAGGATGGCCAGATGTAAATAAAAGAAAGCTGGAGAGAATGTTATGACATTGACGAATTACTGGTGGTTGTTGATTTGGCTATTTGGAGCGGGTGTGTGTTTATCAATAGTATGTCCAAAATATACAGTTGATTTTTATGGACATACGGAACAACGTTGGGGATGGGCTTCTGCAATAATTCTTGCTATCCCATATGTCATATGGGCCGGCTTCAGGCTGGATACATGGGGAGATACTTCAGCATATAGAATAATGTTTCAATCAGCAGCTACAACGCTTGGTGAACTGCCAGAATATGTTGCCAGTGCTACGAAAGACAAAGGATTTTATGCAATTGTAGTCTTATTCAAGACATTTATAAGTCAATCAGATATTGTTTTCTTTCTGGTTTTGGCAGCCGTTCAAATGTTGGCTATAGTGTATGTATATAGAAAATATTCGTGTGATTTTTTATTTAGCATCTTTCTATTTGTTGCATCAGCTGATTATCTTTCATGGATGCATAATGGTATAAGGCAGTTTATTGCAGTTTCAATTATTTTTGCCTGCTTACCATTGCTTGAAAAGAAAAAATATGTACGAGTGATCATTATTGTTTTGCTTGCTTCGTTGATACATGCGTCTGCATTGCTTTTTTTACCATTTGTTTTTATCATAAATGGTAAGGCATGGAATAGACGAACTGTATTTTTTTTGTTTGCAGTTGTATTATCTGTCCTTTTTTTGGAACAGTTTGCTGGAATTATTACAGATGCAATGGAAAGCACGCAATACAGTTCTGAAGTAACGCAATTTGTGAACGATACAGGTGTTAATTTGTTGAGGGTTTTGTTTTATTCTATACCGGCAATCATGTCACTTGCATTCAGGAATCGTCTCAGCACTGAAAACAATACAGTAATTAATATTTGCATTAATTTGTCTGCTGTAACATCCGGGTTCTATGTTATAGGATTTTTTACTAGCGGTTTGTTGGCTGGTCGCGTACCCATTCTGTTCAGCTTGAGTAACTACATCCTTTTGCCATACATGATCAAAACTGTATTTACTGAACAATCGGCTAGATTGGTGAAAATCGGTTTTGTACTTCTTTATTTGGCGTACTTTTATTATCAGGTATTTATTACTTGGGGGCTTTAAAGTAGTAGAAAGGTAATATATGAGCGAAGAGTTAAAGAAGAAAATGAAAATCCTTTTTTTGATTCCCAACCTTGGCCATGGTGGTGCAGAAAAAGTGTTGGTCAACTTGGTCAATCATTTGGATCGGGAGCAATTCCAAATTACGGTTATGGTTTTATATGACGAAGGGGTAAACCGGGCTTTGCTTGCCCCTTATATCGAATATAAAGCCTGTTTCAAAAGGTCATTCACAGGTGTGTCTCATCTTTTCAAGGCGTTTTCTCCAAAACAGCTATACAGATGGCTAATTCATGATGATTATGATATTGTGGTTTCTTATCTTGAAGGGCAGACAGCGCGAATTATCAGTGGATGTGATGATGCAGCAACAAAAAAAATTTGTTGGATACATAGAACCATGACGACCATAAATGATTCTGCAAGACTTTTTAGGAGTATAAAAGAAGCCAGAAAATGTTACAGTTCTTTCGACCGTATTGTCTCAGTTTCAAATGATGTTCAAAAAGCATTTATGAAATTGTATCATATAGATGAAAAAGGAAATGTTTTATATAACACTAACGAGTCTGAAATAATAGTGGCACAATCGACAGAACCAGTCCCTGAAATTGATTTTTCTGCGAATCATTTTAAGATTTGTGCTATGGGGTCTTTAATTCCGATAAAGGGGTTTGAACGTTTGATTTCAGTGCATAACAAATTAAGAAATGATGGTTATTCAATTCAAACATTTATTTTGGGAGAGGGGGCAGATAATGATAAACTTCAGAAAATGATAAAAGAATGTTCATTAACTGAAGAGGTTTCTTTATTGGGGTACCAGACAAATCCGTATAAATATTTGTCAAAGTGTGATCTTTTTGTATGTTCTTCATGGTCAGAAGGATTCTCTACAGCAGTAACGGAAGCCTTGATTTTAGGGGTTCCAGTTGTGACAACCCATGTATCGGGGATGCAGGAACTTTTGGGTGATAATCAATACGGCATTATTACAGAAAATAGTGAAGAAGGACTGTATAATGGTATAAAGATGATGCTTGATTCTAATGAGTTGTTTAGAAGCTATCAAGAAAAAGCTCAAATACGCGGTGATAGTTTTAGCACGAAAAATACTGTGTTAGCAGTGCAGGAGCTGTTTGAAGAGTTATGGGAAAAAAGGTTAAATGAAAATGTTTGAAGAATCTAAATTGTTTGCAGAAAGTTGGAACGTTGCTTGGCGAAAAAAACCGTCAGGAGGAATTCTAAGTGATTGCAAAACAGAATTTATAGTATTAAAAAATGGATTTCGATACTGGGCCGCCGATCCTTTTATTTTTGAATATAATAATGAAGTCTACATTTTTGCAGAATTATATGATTACATTAAGCGCAGAGGTGTTTTAGGATATTATAAGCTCGAAGGCAAAAGCAGAGGCAAGTGGAAGCCAATCATTGTTGAGGATTATCATATGTCATATCCTAACATTTTTAGGATGGGCGATGAGGTCTTTATCATGCCGGAATCAAATGCATGCAGTGAATTGTATATGTACCGTGCTGTGAAATTTCCGGACAAATGGGAGAAATGTAATAAGTTGCGAATCGGAGTTGAATATGCAGATACTACGCCGTTCGAATGGAATGGAGAGAAAAAAGCACTTACATATCGAGTGACTGATCCCTATCATCCAGAGTTGCTTTTACTTGATTTAGAGGACTGTACGCATGATAGAAAATTGGAGTTGCCCAATGTTGAACGCAGACGATCGGCAGGAAATGTGTTTGAGTATAAGGGAAAAAGGATTCGTCCGGCGCAGGATTGTGTAGAAGACTATGGAACAGGAATCATTTTTTATGAGTATGGAATGACTTCAAATGGAGAATATTATGAAGATGAAGTATTGGAATTAAAGCCAGAACAGCTTGTGCTTTCTCACACACTGTATTTAACTGGTATGCATACTTATAATTGCACTGAGAATTACGAGGTTATTGATATTAAAACTAGGAGATTCAACCTTTTGAATTTTATCTTTAGATTAGTAGGAAAGGTTTTATAAATTTTACGAGGTAAAAGGATATGCTGGATTATTCAGTTATTATTCGTACAACAGGAAAAGCTGGGGAAAAATATGCTCGGTTGCTTAAATCAATTGAGAATCTGAATCCGCAGCCCAAAGAAATTATTGTTGTATTACCAGAGGGATATACTCCTCCCAAAGAATCACTTGTAAAAGAAAAGATTTATTATTGCCCCAAAGGTATGGTTATTCAACGGTTGCATGGAATCCAGCAGTGTACAACTCGATATGCATTAATTACGGATGATGATATAGCCTTCGAACCTGATTTCATTTCAAAGTTGTATACACCGCTGGCTGATGGAAAATATGGTTTTTCGGCCGGTCCATTGCTTGAGTTTTTTCCCAAACCAGGTGCACAAACAATTTGCTCAGTATTGATTGGTGCAGCGATGCCGACCTTTTTTCATAAGGGACGGTATAATACCATATTAAAAACAACAGGGTATTCCTTCAATAGAAAAATAAAAGTTGGAAGCAAGCAGCTTTATGAAACACAAAGTGCTCCATGGACTTGTTTTTTTGCAGATATGGAAGCAATGAAAGCGATTCATTTTGAGGATGAATTATGGTTAGACAAGCATGACTATTCTGCACACGATGATACAACTATGTTTTATAAAGCATGGCTCTGCGGAAGAAAAGCAGTTATTGTGAGCGATGCCTTTTATGAACATTTGGATGCGGGAACTTCAAGAAAAGGAAATTATGAAAAAGTTGAATATTCAAATGGGTTTAATACAGTTGTGTTTTGGCATCGTTTTTTATATTCGCAGGAAAAAGGTGTAAAGAAGCTATGGTGCCAGGTGTGCTTAGAATATCGCATTTTTGCGCAAAAAATGTTCAATTTCATGAATGCGATTCGTGGAAAGATGACTAAAACAGAGCGCAAGGCTTTCAGCACTGGCGTTGCAGCGGGGAAAGTATGGATCAAAAGTGAGGAGTATGCGACAATCTTGCCGATTAAGCATTAAAATTACTGAGGAATGTGTATGAACAAAATTTCGGTTATTATACCGGTTTATAATAGTGAAAAATTTTTAGATGCGTGTATTGCCAGCATTGTAAAGCAGACATATCAGAATTTTGAGATTATTCTTGTTGATGATGGTTCAACCGATGATAGCCCTAGTCTTTGCGATCAATATGCAGCGCAGGATAAAAAAATCAAAGTAATACATCAAGACAACCAGGGTGTGTCTGCAGCCAGAAATAATGGATTGGATCTTGCAACCGGAGATTTGGTTTCCTTTATTGATAGCGATGATACGTTAGACGAAGATATGTATGAACTGTTGGTGAAGCTGTTTGAGGAAAACCATGCAGATATTACTCATTGTGGATATAAGCATATTGTTGGTGACGAAGTTCGGCTGGTACATGATACACACGAGATTATTGTACAGCAGCATGACGAGGCATTGAGATGCCTTGTTGGTGGACAACTGTTTGCTGGCGGTCTATGGAACAAGCTATATAAACGAACGTTAATCGGGAATCTGAAATTTCGTGTTGATTTGAAAAACAACGAAGATATTCTTTTTAATTTTGAATTGTTTCGCAAAGCAAAAACCTCTGTGTTTGCAGATTATGCTAAATATAATTATATTGCACATATAAACTCATCAGCTTGTTTTGTGACACCTAACGAAAAAAAGATTCAGGATTCCTGTCAGGTAAATCGGTATATTTATCAGGAATTAAGGGGATCTCTGCTAAAGCAAATTGCAGGAGAACGATATGTTCGTTCGCTGAGTATTTATTATCGTCTTTGTATGAAAAATAGCAAGGTGGAGGCGAAAAAAATTGCTGATGAGATATGGAAAATTTTCAAGTCTGGAAATATTTGTGGCAACAATATGAAAATTACAGCGGTTTTGATTCATATTTGCCCCTGGATATATCGGTTTTCTTATTCGGTTTACAATCGAATAAGAAAACCGAATTGGGAAGTATAAAGAGGGTAGGTAGATGAAAAAAGAGAAAGTAGGAATCCTTACTTTTCATAGCGCATTAAACTATGGAGCTGTTCTTCAAGCGTATGCGCTAAAGGAAACATGTGATGAGTTGGGATATGAAACACATATTATTGATTACGCTTACAAGGGCATTGATGAGGCGGTTGCTCCTGTCAGGGGATTTCTGGCAGCAAAAAATAAAAAGCGTGGATTTTTGAAATTGGCAAGAGAAATTTCAAGCTATGCCGGTGATAAAAAGAGAGAACGAGAGTTTCTGGCATTCCGACATCGTTATTTGGCGGAATCGGTGACTTGCAGTTCCGTCATGGAGATAGAAGCACTGGGCTATGATGCTTATATTTCCGGAAGCGATCAAATCTGGAATTATCGGATTACTGGAGAAAAGTTTGATCCGGTATTCTTTTTGAACTTGCATTCGCCTGCAAAAAAAGTGATTTACGCGGCCAGCTCACAAGATACGCCATTTCCATTGGATATGGAGCTGAAATTCAAAGACATTCTGATGGGAATAGATGCTACCGTTAGTATTCGTGAAGAAAAGTTGAGAGATTATGTTTCGGATTTGACTGGACTTGAATATCAGGTTGTGTTGGATCCTACTTTACTTGCAGGCAGAAAGATTATAGATAAAATTCCAGAGGGAAAAGGGATTCCGGAGTACCCATATATACTTTTATACCAGATTGACTCAAATTCCGATTCGGATATTTCTGTCAAAACACTGGAACGACGCTTTGGATGCCGGGTGTATACTATGACAGTGCCTCGTATTGGAAGCGTGCATGGCAGACATGGTGATGCAGGCCCGGAAACGTTTTTGTCGCTGTTAAAAGGTGCAAACTTCATTGTGACGAATTCTTTTCATGGGATTGCACTCTCACTTATTTTTGAAAAGCAATTCTATGTCTATGAGAATGGCGGTGTGATGAGCAGAATAGACAATCTTTTGAGTAAGTTTACTTTGCTTGACCGCAAAGTAAAAATGGTGGCAGATATTGATCCTGAAGACCGTATTGATTTTTCCGCAGTTATGCCTGTTCTGAAAAAACTACAGGAAGAATCCCTTTTGTTTTTGAAGCGCGGTCTTAATGGCGAAAAGACAGTGCGTAAGAAAGAAAAAATTCCAGTGAAACCAATTGCCATGAGAGAACGTAAAAAGGAGGATTGTTGCGGATGTTCTGCCTGTGCAGATGCTTGCCCAGTTCAGGCAATCCGAATGGAGGCAGATCAGGAGGGCTTTCTTTATCCAGACATTGATGAAGAATGCTGTATTCATTGTGGTAAGTGTGATAAAGTTTGTGGATTTCATAAAATTGAGCAGCGAAAAGGCCCATTTGAATTGCCACATGCTTTTGGAGTAAAGCATAAAGATCTTGCAATCAGGCAGAATAGTCGTTCAGGAGCCGCTTTTGTTGGTTTTTCTGATGTTGTTCTTTCCCATATTGGCGTGGTATATGGTGCAGCAATGCAAGATGATTTTTCTGTTCAGCATATCCGTGCTGAAAATGGCAAGCAACGCGATTGCATGAAAAAGGCGAAGTATGTTCAGAGTAGTACGGTTGGAATCTATCCAACAGTTGCGGCAGACCTGAAAGCTGGACGAGAAGTTCTTTTTTCTGGAACTCCTTGTCAAGTTGCCGGACTTCAAGCCTACTTGTCAGACAAGAAAATTCAAACGGACAAACTGGTGTGTTGTGATATGGTATGCCATGGTGTGCCAAGTCCGGAAATCTGGAAACAGTATTTGGAATATATTAAAAAACAATATCATGGAGAGATATTGACAGCTAATTTTAGAGACAAAGATTTTGGTTGGGATTCTCATTGTGAATCTTTTAAGCTTAGAGGGAAAAACAAAAAAATTGTGACAAGAGAGTATACCGATCTGTTTTACGAACACATCATGTTTAGACCATCTTGCCAGAACTGCCAATTCGCAAATGTCAATCGTCCTGGTGATCTGACCATGGGGGATTTTTGGGGCATTGAAAAGCAAGACCATTCTGATTTCGATGACAATAGAGGTGTTTCTCTGGTTTTAGTTAATACGCCAAGAGGTGAGGAGATATTTAATCATGCGAAAACGGAGTTTGATTGGTTTGAAACACGCCTGGAAAGTTGTATACAACCGACCCTTGTACATCCAAGCACTCCATCTCCACGGCGTTCAGAATTTTGGAGAGATTATCAGAAAATGCCGTTTGATGAGTTGCTGAAAAAATATACTACGCCACATTCTCCTGTTATGCGTGTAAAGAAAACAATGAAAAAAAATATGTATCGTATGGGTATCAGACAGCACCCGTGAGGTTAGAAATGGAAAAGAAGAAAGTTTTATTTGTATGCTATGGGTTAGGAATCGGCGGAATTGAAAAATGTCTGGTCAATCTTTTAAATGTGATGCATAATGAAGATTACGAGGTTGATGTGTTGTTAATGACTTCTGAAGAAGAATTGAAGGAAACAATAAGCAACAAGAATGTACATTTCCTTGATTCATTTTGCTATGTTATGAGTATTGAAGACACACCTATCGAAATCAGGAAACATGGTGGATGGTCTCACTGCTTGGGAAAATCACTTTCATATGTACATTTTCGTATTAGAGTAAAGTTGAAACATAATGCATGGAAGGTATTTAGAAATTTGCCAGATCGCTATGATGTAGCGATTGCGTATTCTCAGAATGATTATTCACCTTATTATGTTATCGATAAAGTAAATGCAGGAAAAAAGGTGCTGTGGTATCATAATGGTGCCTATGAGCGATTCGGAAAAGCATTTATCCGAGATAAATACTATTATAATCAGTTTGATACTGTAGTTGCAGTTTCTACTGACTGTGCCAGAATGCTTCAAAGTAAATTCAAGTTTGAAGAGAGAAAACTGATTGTGCTGCGGAATCTTCCCGAACCAGAATCTGTAAGAAGAAAATCAATTGAATTTGTGCCTGATAGCTTTCAGAGCGATGCTTTTCATATTGTTACAGTAGGCAGGATGACTTTTGAAAAGGGAGCAACCATCGCATTGGAAGCATGCTGGAAGCTGGTTGCAGATGGTAGAAATGTTTGTTGGCATTGGGTTGGAGATGGAAATCAACGGGAGCGGATTCAAAACCAAATTGCGCAGTGTGGATTGCAACATTATTTTGTTCTTGAGGGTAGTCAGACGAATCCGTATCCATACATAAAGAATGCTGAAATATATGTGCAGCCTTCCTATTATGAAGCATATTCAACTACGGTTACAGAAGCGAAAATTCTTGCAAAACCGATTGTTACAACAGATGTAGGTGGTATGCGTGATCAACTTGTGGATAATCGTAATGGACTAATTGTTCCAATTGATGCGGATGCTGTTGCAGGGGCAATTGAAACAATGATGGATCATGAAAAGTTAAGAGAACATTTTTCCGAAGCACTAAAAGAAGAATGTTTTCATCCACAGGAAATATTTCAAGACTATATAAGGACAGTGTTTGCATAAGGAGCTGAAATGGACAGAAAGATTAGTATCATTGTGCCAGTGTATAATGCGGAGAACACATTAGAACGATGCGTTTCTGCATTGATTGGACAAACTTATCAAAATATCGAAATTATTTTAGTGAATGACGGTTCAAAAGATCGCTCTTTTGAAATCTGCCAAAATTTTGCAGAAAGGGATTCTCGCATTTGCGTTATTGATAAACAAAACGGTGGTGTTTCCTCCGCAAGAAATGCAGGTCTGGATGTTGCAAGTGGTGAGTTTATTATGTTTTGCGATAGTGATGACTGGGCGGAGACTGATTGGTGCGAAGAACTTATATCTCACTATGAGGAAAACTGTCTGGTAATGTGTGGTTGTTATGTGGAGGGAGAGCAGAAGTTTGTTCCGCATGAGATTCATTCTGTAAATGGTTGTACACGGTATAAAAGCAAGGAGTTTTTTGAGTTGAAATTAAGTTCTTTTAAAGCTCCATGGAATAAAATTTATTCTACCCCTGTGCTTTGGAAAAATCATCTTCATTTTAACGAAATGCTGACCAATGGTGAGGATTATCTTTTTAACTTGCAATACTTGACATGTATTTCAGGGGATATTTTGTATTTGGACAAATGTGTTTTCCACTATGAATGGCCCAGGGAAGATTCCCTTTCCAAATTAGTTCCTGATGGCTATTTAGAGCAGTGCTGCCTGTTGAGTAATCGTGTTTTAGAGTTGATAAAAGAACTGGGCTTCGATAGCGAAAACGGTTATCGACAGCTTATGACAGAGTTTTATAATGAGTTTCAAAAGATTACTATTTCTGTCTTAAAGAATGATAATTTAAGTGTGAAAGAAAAACTTGGAAAGCTAAAAGTAATCATGTCTACAGCGGAGTATCAGCGTTGTGCAGCGAAAGCCTACATTTCAACGAATCCAATATATAGCTATTTATGTCAGCAAAAAAATGGTGTTGGTCTCTGGCTCTGGCATCAGATACAAAAATAATCAGGAGGGAATTTTTATGAGTACATTTCTTGGTAGAGTGAAACGTTCCATTTTCCGCAGGTTGTATTTCAGAATTGGAATCCATATGAAATCTTCAGTTTCGTCTAAACGGGCAATGCAATTTCGCTATTGGACAGGGAGTAGATTTGTCGAATACTGTGGCAAAAATGTGAATTTTGAACATGGTGCAAAGTTTAATCCCCAACTTTCCATTGGTGATAATAGCGGTGTTGGCATGAATTGCGAATTAAGTGGGCGAATTGTCATCGGAAATGATGTTATGATGGGTCCCAATTGCATTATGCGAACGTATTCCCATAAGCATGATCGGATAGACATTCCAATGACGAAACAAGGTTTTGAACCAGAACAGGTTATGTATATTGGTGATGATGTGTGGATCGGTTCCAATGTGATTATTTTGCCTGGTGCCAACATTGGTAGCCACTGCATTATTGGGGCAGGGGCTGTTGTGACAAAAGATGTTCCGGATTATGCGATTGTGGGGGGTGTTCCAGCAAAAATAATAAGGATGAGAAATGAAGGAAAACCATAATGAGTAAGATTGTACTTTATTATCACGCGGGAGCCGCAAACCATGGTTGTGAGGCTATTGTGCGTGCGACAAAAAAAATATTAAATGAGGATATGGTTCTTTACTCTGTCTGCCCGGAAGAAGATATGTGCTATGGGTTGGACAAGTTGATGACAGTATGTAAGGATTATAATAAAAAACTAAAGAAGCCTGGTTTTTATTATCTTTGGGCATCTATAGCGCACCATCTTAGACACGATGATTTTCGCTATGTTTGTCTGAGTCATAAGGATTTTTTTGATGATATAAAGAAAGGCGATGTATGTCTTTCTATCGGTGGCGATAATTATTGCTATGCGGGCAGAGATATTTTGGGATATTACAATAAGAGGCTTCATCAGAAAGGTGCGAAGACAGTCTTATGGGGCTGCTCTTTTGATCCTGATGACATGACACCTACAATTGCGGAAGATTTGGCTGGTTACGATCTGATTGTTGCTCGTGAGCGGATCAGTTATAACGCATTAAAAGAGGTAAACTCCAATACGGTGCTTGTTCCGGACTCGGCGTTTCAATTGGATAAAATTGAGCTACCATTGCCGCCAATGTGGAAAGAAAACCATACAATCGGTATTAACGTTAGTCCACTGGCAACAGAATATGGTTCCGGCGACATGGTTATGGACAATTACCGCGAGCTTATACAGTGGATTATCAGTCATACCCAGGAACAGATACTTCTTATTCCCCATGTAGTCAAATCTGGAAACGATGATCGCACTACATTACAGGTTTTATATCATGAATTTGCAGATACTGGTCGTATTATGCTGTTAGAAGATCATAACTGCATGGAGCTGAAAGGGTATATAGCGCGTTGCCGCTTTTTTCTTGGCGCTCGAACCCATGCAACCATTGCGGCTTATTCTACCTGTGTTCCTACATTGGTAGTTGGATATTCTGTCAAAGCAAAAGGCATAGCGCAAGAGTTATTTGGCACAGACGAGCATTATGTTTTGCCTGTTCAGGATTTTAAGACAAAGTATGATTTAAAAGAAGGATTTCAGTGGTTGATGGAACATGAGAGTGTAATCAGGGAACGTCTGGAAAACTTTATTCCAGCGTATAAAGAAAAAATATTCTATGCCAGAGAAAAGATTTTAGAGCTATGATACAGATAGAAAAAAAAGAACAGTGTAGTGGATGTTCAGCGTGTGCAAAAAGGTGCCCCAAGCACGCAATAAAAATGGAAAAGGATCGGGAAGGATTTTACTATCCTGCTATTGAGAAATCGTTGTGTGTTGAATGCGGCTTATGTGAAATGGTTTGTCCCCAAACCCATCCAGCAGTTTGTTCTAAAGAAACGCAGGTGTATGCCTGTTATCGCAATGATTTCGGTAAACGTCTTAAAAGTGCATCTGGAGGCATTTTTGCAGTTATGGCAGAGTATGTATTGCGGATGGGCGGTGTGGTCTTTGGAGCAGCTTTTGATGAACAATGGAACTTAAAGCACATTGGCATTGAGAAAATTGATCAATTGCCGATTCTACAAGGAAGCAAATATGTTCAGAGTGTGATTGGAGAAACTTATAGGCAGGCCGAAGAAGCTTTGAAAAATGGAAGAATAGTACTATTCAGCGGTACACCGTGTCAGATTCAGGGATTGCATTGCTTTTTGGGAAAACAATATGAAAACTTGATTTCTGTAGATATGATCTGCCACGGAGTACCCTCAAATGATATATGGCAGCTTTATTTGGCGGAAATCAGTAAGGGCAGAAAGCTTTTGTCATTTACACAAAGAGATAAAAGTGAGGGAATCGGAAATGCGCCATTGGTTTTTGAGTTTGAGAACGGAGATATTATTCGGGAAAAATATAATTCAAATATTTACATTTCTGGATTTAGAAAAAACCTTTATTTGCGCCCATCCTGTCATGTATGCTCATTCAAAGGATTCAATAGATGCAGCGACCTGACAATTGGCGATTTTTGGGGTCTTGCTGATTATAAGCCGGAATTTGGCGATCAATATGGAATATCTGTGCTATTGATTCATACGTTAAGAGGAAAAAGCATTTTTGATGATATTCAGGATGAAATTACCGCTGTGGAGTGTGAGCCGGATATGATAAGCCCACAGAATCCTTGCATACTTACCCCGGTTGAGCCTCATATTTATCGGGAAAAGTTTTTTGAAGAATGTACTCAGAAAGGGTTTTACACAACGGTAAAACAATTGCTTCGCCCATCAACAAAGGAACGATTCAAAAAGAAATTTGAAATCCCAATGTACTACCTGTGGGTTGTCAAAAATAAGCTGAAAAATAAGGAGAAACTATGAAACCAACGGTATCAGTGATCGTGCCTGTTTACAGAGTGGAGCAGTACTTAGATGAATGCGTTCGCTCTTTAACGGGACAGACATTGAAAAATATTGAAATTATATTGGTTGATGATGGCTCTGATGATACTTGTCCTATGTTATGCGATCATTATCAGCAAATGTATTCCAATATTAAGGTTATTCATCAAGAAAATAGCGGAGTTTCGGCAGCAAGGAATGCCGGTATTGCAATTGCGGCAGGAGAATATATTGCTTTTTGTGATTCTGATGATACAATGAAAGCCGAAATGTTGGAGACTCTGTATCAGTGTGCAGAAGAGCAAAAAGTCGATATTGTCATCTGCGGATATGAAACCTATCCGGATGGCAAGAGTTTTTCTCCTGGTTATACGTTAAATAAAAAAATGACACCAGAGGAATTGATTTGCTCTGCTCGTAAAATACATTCAGGTAATGATTTGTGTTTTTCAGTCCGGTTTTTATTAAGAAGTGACTTGCTGAGAGAAAAGAAGATTGTATTTGAAGAAGCAATAGGATTCGGAGAAGACTTCCTATTTAATTTAAAGTGTATCATGGAAGCAAATAGCATATATGTATTATCTGATGCACTGTATAACTATCGAATCAATAACAATAGCACTATGAGGCGTCCTTATAAGGTCAATCTGGAGCAGAAAATACAGCAGCAGTATGAATTGAAATTGCAGCTATTCAAAGAATATGGATTAAATAAGAACGAAAAATTCATGAAGGATTTGGCATTTTACTATATTGCAGAATGGGGATTTGCTGGGATGCTTTTTCGCAATGCTATCGCAGCTCCGGTTTCCCAAAACAAAGATGAAATCTTAAAAAGGATTGTGAGGCTTCCCTGCTTATCTGATAATTACAAACGAATGGGGAAAGACATCTTCAGGTATGGGAAAAGAAATGCAGCGTTTTGGATTGCTTGTAAATACCGCATGGATTTTTTGATTCAAAAAATGGTTTTGAAGTTTTTTCAACAATAGAAATATAGTTCCGAGTAGGTGGAGTGATATCTGTTCGGATATGTTATTGTGGTTTGAAGGAGTACTATGAAAGAGAGAAGCAGAACAGAGTATTCTTTAATCAATATATTTACCGGATTTTTGGGGTATGGAATCAATACAGTTTTGGGATTTGTCTGCCGTATTATTTTTGTGCGGTGTTTGTCTGCCGATTATTTGGGGGTCAGTGGCTTATTTTCTAATATTTTAACAATGCTTTCACTGGCAGAATTGGGAATCAGCAGTGCAATTATATACGCATTATATAAACCTATCGCTGAAAAAGACGAGAAGCGGATCACATCTTTGATGCACTTTTATGCGAAGGCATATAGAATCATTGGCGTTATTGTTGCTGTGGTTGGTTTGAGTATGTTGCCCTTTTTGAATATAATTATTCAGGATCAGCCGGCAATTAAGGAAAACCTGTATCTTATTTATTTGATGTACTTGGCTAATACTGTGATTAGCTATTTCTTTAGTTACCGCGGTTCCCTTCTTACTGCAATGCAGCGAAATTATATTGTTGTTGGCTATAGTTACGTCATTACAATTGTGCAAAGCATCATCCAGATGATATTTTTGCTAGTCACTCATGAATATCTTAGCTATCTGATTATTCAGATGGTCGGGGGTATAATATATAACGTTTGGATTTCACATAAGGCATGCAAAGACTATCCATATATTAAAGATAAGAATTATACTCCTTTAACAAAAAGAGAAACGAAAGATTTATTAAAAGATGTAAAGTCGTTGGCAATATACAAAGTTACGGGAGTACTGGTCAATAATACGGACAATATTGTAATTACATATTTTAATGGTTTGATTTCTGTTGGTTTGGCTTCAAATTATTTGCTTTTTTCTGGCACATTGAATTCGTTGGTACAACAGACATTCAACGCTCTCACTGGAAGCGTAGGAAATCTAAATGCAACTGCAACTGAAAGCAGAAGGTATAGTTTTTTTAAAGCACTGAACCTGGCAAATTTTTGGCTTTATGGTTGGGGCGCAATCGGAATAGCGTTCGTTTCCGGGGATTTGGTGAAATGGTTTTATGGTGCAAATTATGTGATGAGTTTGGAAATTCCAGTGATTTTGGCAGTCAATTTTTATATGATAGGGATGCAGCAGGCTGTATATACATTTAAGAACACACTGGGGTTGTTCAAATATGGACAATATATTTTGATTTTTACGGCAGCCATCAATTTGTCTCTTGATATCATTTTGGGAAAGAGTCTGGGGATTTTCGGCATATATATGGCTACGGCAATTGCTCGACTCTTTACCAATACATGGTATGAGCCTTATGCTGTGTATAAGCACGGGTTGCACCAGAAGCCGATCCTTTACTTAGTGAGATATATAGGCTATCTAGTGGTTTTGACTTTTGTTGGAGTAATCTGCTTTGTCCTTTGCGGTTTTTGTAATTTTGGTGTTGTAACAAATGTAGTTATGAAAATTGTAATCTGCTCAGTTATTCCCAATGTGGTTTTTATTATTGTGTTTTGGAAGACAGAAGAATTTCAATACCTTTTTGCTTTCGCAAAAAGATTTGCAGGGAAGATTATAAAGCATCAGTTGTGAAACTGGGCTGCATTTTAAAACAAAATATATGATTATGTATGCAACATAAGAATTATAATATATACATAATAATGAATTATTTATACTGCCTTGTTAAGAGAATAAATAATAAATTGATGAGAATGCTTCAACAGTTGAGAAGGTAATCATTCGAATACTGAGATAAAGAAATTTTGTAGTGTTATTTTCGCGTACGTTTCACGATAAATTGTACGAAAAAATTGAAAATGTATTTGGGGAAATTTTTTATAAACAATGGAGGAATCATATGTCAACTATTAGTGTTATTATTCCTATTTACAAGGCTGAATTCTATCTGCATCGATGTGTGGATAGCATTCTGAGGCAGACCTTCACCGATTTTGAATTGATTCTTGTGGATGATGGAAGCCCTGATGGCTGTCCTGCAATCTGTGATGAATATGCCCGGAAGGATAGCCGAATCCATGTGATTCATCAGGAAAATATGGGTGTGTCTGCGGCTCGGAATTGATTGGGTGTTTGCCAATAGCGTCAGCCAGTGGATCACTTTTGTTGACAGCGATGATTGGGTGCATCCGGAAATGCTGGAACGGCTATTGAATGCGGCGTTGGAGTACGGACTTTCCATTAATGTTTGCAGGTATCAAAAAACAGAAGGTGAGGAACCGGAAGTTAACACAGAAAAGCTGGCTCCCGGGCTCTGGAGTACAGAGGATTTTTTTGTAGAATATCATGTTAACGCAATTGTCCCCCATGGCAAGCTATACCGAAAAGATTGTTTTAAAGAGATCCGTTATCCAATTGGAAAAATTCATGAGGATGAATTTATAACCTATCGGATACTTTTTAAATATGATCAGATCACATTTATTGATACTCCACTATACTATTACTTTAATAATCCGAATGGCATTACGGGATCTGCGTGGACAATGGAAAGAATGGCTAGTTATGATGCTTTGGAAGAACAAATTTCTTTTTTTGCAGTTAACGGATTCAAATTAGCACATCGAGCGTCAATTCGGCATTATCTTTGCAGTGTTACAGATAGAATATGTGTATTATCTGCTGATTATCAAAAATACAATGATGTTCTCCGTGAATTAAAGCATAGAAAGCGAAAAAACTTTTGCAGATATGCAAAGATGTTGGATATAAATGATGATAGGGATGTGTGGGTTTTAACGAAAGTCTTTCCAAAACGAATGTGGATTTTTTCGCACATGAAAGCTGTTATTCAAAATATTAAGAAAATGACGGGACATGACAAATGAGATATGTTTTCCCTTATGCAGATGATAATAAAATTTAGGAGATGATCTTTTCGTCCATAACATCACCATCAGCCTGGAACTTACCAATGATGCTAGTGAGATATTGATTGTCAGCACCGTCCGACTGTGTTAGGCGATCTCTCTGAGGTAGCAAAGATCTGCTTGGTGACTGGCTGAAGGCCTTGCAGTTTGAAAAGGGCGGATTACGTTTAATTTTTTCTATGCAATAGAAGAACTATAAAATATATGAAATGATGGTTGTTTTCATCGCCTTATTAAAAGTAAATTAAGAAGAATGCTTCGATAGCTGAAAAGATGATATTATTCAACTATTGGAGTAATGCCATTACAAGTCAAATTTAGAGATTCTTAGAAGATTTTTAAAATTGCAGATGAGTTTGTCACAATGTCTTTTTTAGTTAAAGAGGAAATGAGATATGGATAATAAGACACTGCCCGTTATTTCTGTAATCATGGGTGTATATAATTGTGCTGATACGCTACCGGAGGCAATTGAGTGTATTGTGAACCAAACATTTACCGAATGGGAGTTAATTATGTGTGATGATGGTTCAATAGACAATACTTACGATGTTGCAAAACAGTATGCAGATCTGTATAAAGGTAAGGTTGTCTTGCTTAGAAATGATCAGAACATGGGCCTAAACTATACATTAAATAAGTGCCTTTCGGTTGCGAAGGGGGAATATATTGCTCGTATGGATGGAGATGATCGTTGCTCTATCAATCGGCTTGAAGTTGAGTTCAATATATTCATGCATGAGCCGGAGATTGCTATTGTAAGTACTGATATGCAATATTTTGACGAAACGGGTGTATGGGGAAGGATAAGTCATCCAACATATCCTAGGAAACGTGATTTTTTGAATGGAACTCCCTTTTGTCATGCGCCTTGCCTTGTAAAGCGAGAGGCATTTTTAGCAGTAGGAGGATACTCGGAAGCGAAAAGACTTTTAAGAGTTGAAGATTATCATCTTTGGGTTAAGATGTATAAAGCAGGATACAGGGGAAAGAACATACATATGCCTTTGTATCAGATGCGAGATAATAGAAATGCATATAGCCGGAGAAAATTTAAGTATCGAGTAAATGAAGCTTATGTAAAAGTGATTGCCGTGAAAGAATTAAAACTTCCGGTAACAGGGTATATCTATGCGCTACGTCCGATTTTGGTAGGGCTGCTTCCACGCATGTTTTACGATAAATTACACAAAAAAAATCTGAAAATGTAATAAGAAAAACTATTGCAGATATTGGAGTATTTTATTGAAAGATTCGGGGCAGCATAAATAGACACGTTCTTTCATTGTGCTACTGATCATAGCTGCATTGGTGGGAGTACAGTTATAGTTTTCCTCCTGATATTCTTCTGCAGCTTTCAGGTAGTTTCGTTCTGTTGGTGAAGTCGGGGTGGTAGTTAAGCTATTTGACAGAGCAGCATCCTGGTCAGCTGTTTTATTGGAATGTAATCCCTGTTCTTCTGTAATCATACGGACAACATCCTGATTGAATCCATTCCAGAGATCTTCTGCCACCAGTTTGCCTGAATCGTCTACGACGATATTAGCTGTATCGGAGCCAAATTCATCGTGTTCCATCAAAAAGAAATCATGGCCCAGTATTTCCTTTTGCTCAATGGAATGCCAGGTACCCTGATGCCCTTCGACATGAAGCCCGGTAGTTTCAAGGGATACGGATGGAATCGGTGAGAAGAACTGCGGGACTTCCACAAAACCAATGCTGTCACAAAAATGGGCAGTATCCCTGCCGTTTTCATGGAGAACAACGACATCACTGACAGACATGGAACGTCCGCGATAATCTGCAGGGTGCTGCAGATTGAATTTTTCAAACAGACGTTCCAGCACTTCTGACGTCTCTACCGGATTGCCGTTTTCAAGTTAAATGAATTTTTTCCTTTCGAATGCGATGTGGATGAGACTCAAAAAAACATCTGTTTTAAAACAGCAGGTGGATATCTTTCCTAAAAGAATGAGCATACAGGCATATCTTTCATTTTTTTAGGAAAGATATCCACAACTGAGGTACCGTCAGATTGACAGTACCATCTGTCCCGTCTGTTTGCCATATCCCCGTACTTCTTTTATAATAGGGATAAGAAAACAAAGGACGGAAATGCCATGCCTCATGATACAGAAGATATGATCCAGCTTTTATTAAGCACGAATAAAGAACAGGAACAGACCATTGTGGATCTCAGAGCTACCATAAAAGAGCTCCGCAGCACTATTGCGAACCTGAACGAGACGATAGATGAACTGAAAAGGAAGATCTTTGGAACATCCAGCGAAAAGACCAGGCGTCCTGATCAGGAGGAAGGAATCCAGGAGGAAGAAACGGTGACCGTTGTAAAAGAACATACACGGACCAGAAGAAAAAAGTCTGTTCGTGCAGATCTGTATGAGGCCCTTCCCATAAAAGAGATCTCCTGCGATGTTCCCCCGGAAGAAAGGATCTGTCCGGACTGTGGTTCCCCGATGGAACACCTGGGGTATAAGTTTGTCCGGGAAGAACTGCGTATCACTCCGGCAAAAGTGGTAAGGGTCCATTACATGCAGGAAACCCTTATGTGTCCTGTATGTCGGCAGGAGGATGAAACAACGATCGTAGAGGCAAAAACACCGACACCGCTTCTTGCCCATAGTCCCGCATCGCCGGATATGGTGGCAATGGTCATGTACCAGAAAAGCTTTCTGCACCTTCCCTTTTACCGTCAGTCAAAAGACTGGATGGAAAAAGGGGTGCCTGTCCCAAGAGAAACTGCAGCGCACTGGTACAATTACTGTTCATTGGAATATCTCTCTCCAGTCTATGAAGTAATGCATCAGGAACTGCTGGCAAGAGAGATCCTCCATGCAGACGAGGTACCCTGTCAGGTGCTTCATGAAGAGGGAAAAACTGCCACTTCAAAATCCTATATGTGGATCTACCTGAGCGGGACTGATGGAAAACCACCGATCATCCTGTATGATTACAGACCCGGACGGAGCGGGGATTATCCGATAGAATTTCTCCATGGTTTCACTGGGATGCTCCAGTGTGATGGGTATAGTGCATACGGCAGGATCGAAGATGTTGTCCTGGTCTGCTGTCTTGCCCACTGCAGGCGTAAGTTTTTTGAAGCAGTCCCAAAAGCACGTCAGAAAAAGCTGAAACTTCTGGACATTAATTCTGAACAGGAACTTGCAGAACCTCCGCAGGGAACTGCAGAAGACAGTTCCCTGCTCCCTGCCGAAAAAGGAGTTGCATTCTGTAACCGTCTTTTCTATATGGAACGTCTCTACAAAGAACTTCCACAGGAAGAACGAAAACAGAAACGCCAGGAAACAGAACCTGCCATCTGGAATGAATTCTGGACATGGTTGGAAACCCTGGAGCCTGCTGGCGGGAGTAAGCTTGAAAAAGCGGTAAACTATGCCTTTAATCATAAAGAAACCCTTATGAATTATCTACTGGATGGAAGATGCGAGATCTCTAATAATGCAGCGGAACGTCGGGCAAAAACCTATGTGACGGGGCGGAAAAACTTTCTGTTTCATGATACTGCTGATGGAGCAACGGCAAGTGCCATTGTATTGAGTCTCATAGAAACAGCGAAAGCCAATAACCTGAACATCTATCATTATCTCTACACCTTGTTGCTGTATATGCCGGACTATAAAAATGAGCCCGCAGGCATAAAACAGCTGCTGCCATGGAGTGACTTTATAAAAGAAAGATGTACAGGGATCATAGATATCGAAAAAGTAAGACCTGAAGAACGTGGGAACCTGAATATTTAAAGTTCCCTGGAAGTCGTGACCGGGTGATTATTCATCGCTTACATTTAAAGCTCATTAGTTCCGGAGTCGCATTCAATGAACTGCAGAGTCCGAAATAATCCAGGTCCTCGTTCTGAACCATCAGCCTTTTAAAATTAGCCAACTACTTTTCCAAAAGTTTTTAAGGTGGATCCGGAAGTGACTTGGATAGGGGCATATTTTTTATTTAGAGAAATAAGCTGAATACCGGAATCGGATTGATGATATTTCTTTACATAAGCATCACCATCAAGGAAGAAGACACCGATTTCTCCTTCTTCAAGTGTTTCTTGTTTATGAATCCAGATGATCTGTCCATCCAGATAGAGAGGCTCCATGCTGTCACCACATACCCGGACACCGAAGTCAGCACTGGAAGATACTTCATCACCAACTTCAATTTCGGAAAAACGGTCGGAATCAAGGAATTGTCCTGTTCCAGCTGAAACCGGGAGATCATAGAGACTGAGAGTTCTTCGTGGAAATTGATAAATGATTGGTTCTTCTCGAATGTATTCCCCACTTTTCATTAATAGGTTCATGTAGTCAAGAACTTTGGCTTGTCCTTCGTCATTTAATTTGGAGAAAAGTTTCTCATCCGTTCCAATCTGGAATGTTCTATTTATATCGGAAATCTCAAGAATCTCACAGAGGGCAAAAAATTGTAAAACATTTGGCAGGTTTACATTTTTTTCCCATTTACTGATAGAATGAGCTTTTACATCTAAGCCTCTTTCACACAGAAGAGCTGCCAGTTGTGGTTGAGACAGTTTTCGGTCTTTTCTTTTATTAGCAATAATGGATCCAAAATCTTTCTTTATCATCATACACCTCCATATGCAGGTATTTATTCCCTATATATACTATAACCCATAACAGATAAAAAATCAACAATAATAGCGTTAAAATCCATAAAAATGACATATCTGCTACTTTACAAAGATTTAAAAGCGATATATAATGCCTATATAGAAAAAGAACGCACGTTCTAAAAAGGAAAGGTGAAAATGTGGAAAGAGCAATATTGCACAGCGATGCCAATTGTTTTGTGTGACTTGAAAGTCACTACATTTATTGTCTTACCGTAAGGTGTAAGACCTGCTGTTCCGTCAGTTGAGTCTAATATCTACAAAGTAGCGGGTAACTGCTATGAGGAAACGAGATATGAAAAATCATCTTTACAGAGATGTAGAACTGATTCCGTGAGGATAAGAACAAGTAAGAGCAACACTGACTTGAGATGATGACTGGGATAGAATGGCTAAGATATCTGAATCACTGGTAAATGCCGTTATGCGCGAACAGGCCAAAGGTTGCTGGGCCTGGCCCAAAATGGGAATGCGGTTTGGTTGGGGGTTGAAACAGCCACCACACGGACTATAGAACCGTCGGCAGAAAGGTGGAGCCTAATCTACCAGCATAAATGTAGTGGAACAAGGTAAGCCCGTATATCTCCATAAAGATACGGAAAGTAACCCGTAAGGGAAACCGATAGATGTGCGGGTAAGGAGGACGGAGAAAGCGAATGCCTTCTTGTAATGAGAAGGATAGAGAATATACTCACCCGAAAGGGGGCAGACTTCCGTCTGGTCTTATGTTGCAAGAGAATTAGCAGAATTTCTGAAAGGAGAAATGCAAATGTACGAGAAATCGTGTGCATCTTCAAATCACATTAAGAGCTGGAAGGATATTGATTTTGGAACAGCTGAATATGAGGTTAAGAAACTGCAGATGCGTATTGCAAAGGCTGTAAAGGAGAACAGAGTAGGAAAAATCAAATCCTTACAATGGACTCTGACTCATTCGTTTTATGCAAAAGCAATTGCTGTAAAAAGAGTAACAGAAAACAAGGGTAAAAGAACACCTGGAGTAGATGGCGTGTGTTGGATAAGTAATGAGGACAAATTTAACGCCATATTCACACTTCAGAGAAGAGGATACCAACCTCAACCGCTCAGACGAATCTACATTCCAAAGAAAAATGGAAAAAAGAGACCACTGAGTATTCCTACAATGAAAGATAGGGCAATGCAAACATTACACAAAATGGCACTGGAACCAGTCACAGAAACTCTGGCAGACGGCACTTCATACGGATTCAGACCCAACAGATGTGTTCAAGACGCTATAGAGCAATGTTTTGTCGACTTGGCTCGAAAAACAGCACCAGAATGGGTGTTGGAAGGTGACATAAAAGGATGTTTCGATAACATAAATCATGAATGGATGCAAAAGAATATCCCTATGGACAAAGAAATTTTGCACAAATTTCTTAAAGCTGGATTTGTGGAAAAGGGAAAACTCAATGCTACTGACCAAGGAACACCACAGGGAGGTACTATTTCACCGACGCTGTGTAATTATGTATTGGACGGATTAGAAAGATTATTGAAGAATAAGTTCAAACGGTATTGGTCGAAAGGTAGACAGATAAATCCAAAAGTAAATCTGGTGCGCTATGCAGATGATTTCATTATTACAGGAGCATCAGAGGAACTATTAAGAAACGAGGTACTACCTTTAGTAAAAGAGTTCATGCATGAAAGAGGATTAGAATTATCGGATGAAAAGACAGTTATTACGAACATACACGATGGATTTGACTTTTTGGGTTGTAATATTCGTAAATATGGGGATAAATTACTTACCAAACCATCAAAACAGAATGTTAAATCAATTATGCGTAAAATTCGTGGAACAATTAAGAAGTTCCGAACGGGCAAGCAATCCGATCTGATCAAATGCCTGAATCCTATTATCAGAGGATGGGTGAACTTTCAGAAGTATAACGTATCTTCGGTTGCATTTAGATATGTGGACTGGCAGACATTCAAGGCGCTATGGAGATGGTGCCGACGTAGACATAAAAACAAACCAGCCGCATGGATAAGAGATAAATATTTCCACAGAATCGGAAACCGTAGCTGGACTTTCTCTGAAAAGCTGACGGAGGATAATTATCTCGCATTAGTATATGCAACCGACACAAACATTACCCGTTTTACACGTATTAAAGCGGAAGCGAATCCCTACGATGAAATTTGGATGGAATACTTCGCTGAACGCAAAAATAAATCCTACAGCAATTTCAAATTTGTATACGAATGATATACAACCGGCTTATTGTGGCAGCAATAGGCTTTATAAGGCTTGAGCCGTATGATGGGAAACTATCACGTACGGTTCTTAGGGGAGGGAAGGACAGTAATGCTCTTCTCTTACCCGACTATGCTAGTGTGGAAATGCTTTATCATCCAGAATATGTTGGTAAGCCATTAGCTGTAGGAGGAGATCCTGAAGCGAGGCATGGAATTGTATTGACGGCGAATTATATTGCGAAGAGAAGCGGCGTTAAGACTGGCATGGCATTGTGGCAGGCAAAGCAGGTTTGCCCGGATTTGATATTTGTGCCTCCGAGGATGGATTTATATTTGAAATTTTCCTCAATGTTGCGAGAAATATATTCGGAATATACGAATCAAGTTGAACCGTATGGATGTGATGAAGCTTGGCTTGATGTAACGGATAGTTTTTCACTGAAAGGTGATGGAAGAAAAATTGCAGAAGAAATTAACAGAAGGGTAAAGAAAGAACTGGGTATTACGGTAAGCATTGGAATTTCCTGGAATAAAATTTTTGCAAAACTTGGAAGCGATTATAAAAAGCCTGATGGAATTACAGAATTTAATCGGACGAATTACCGTGAACTAATCTGGAAACTTCCGGTATCAGATCTTCTATATGTGGGAAGATCAACGAATAGAACTTTACAGAAATATGGTATTCGCACAATCGGAGAACTGGCAAGAACAGATCCAAGTTTTCTGGAACGGCAGCTTGGGAAAATGGGACTTGTCATTTATTCATTTGCGAATGGCTGGGATGATTCGCCAGTTTCAGTAGAAGGATATCAGGCACCGATAAAGTCTATTGGCAACAGTACAACGACACCCAGAGATCTGGAAAATGATCAGGATGTACAGATTATTCTGATGGCATTGGCAGAAAGTGTCGCAGCCAGACTGCGGAAACATGGTTTTAAATGTAATGTAGTGTCAATTTCGATTCGTGATAATGGGTTATTTCATTTCTCCAGGCAAAGAAAGCTGCAGGATCTGACCGACATTACAGATGAGATAATGAGTGCAGCATACCAGCTTTTTAGAGAGAACTATCATTGGCCTCGTCCAATCAGAAGTCTTGGAATCCGTGCAGATGATCTGGTTATGGGGCAGGTTCCGGTGCAGATAGATTTATTTATGAATGAGCAGCGCCGGGAAAAACAGGAGAAGTTAGACAGGGCAGTAGATGATATCAGGCGACGGTTTGGATATCACAGTGTCCAGAGAGCATTTATGTATCAGGATAAAGTCTTATCAAGTTTGGATGCACAGAAATCCCACACGGTACATCCAGTAGGATATTTTAATGGGAGGTAAGTTCTTTGGAAAATTATAAAGTATATGTTGAAGTAACCGTAAAATTTAGTACTGATGGTGTTATGATGCCCGTAGAATTTATCTGGGAAGATGGAACGAAGTACATCATTGATAAAGTAAAATCAAAAGAACGATGTGCGAGTCGTAAGGCAGGTGGTACTGGAATCATGTATACGGTATTGGTAGATGGTAAGGAATGCCATTTATATTATGAATTTGATAAATGGTTTATGGAGCGCAAGAGTGCGTAAAGATTTAAGAAAGAAAATAGGATCTGCAAAAGAGCTGACCTTTCCCTTTTGCTCTTTTCAGATTGACATATAAGGGCATTACATCTATGTTCATGAAACAATATGCCCACTATATTGTCCATGCAGATGTGGCTCTGCTCAAGAATAATTCTTATTGAGCTTCCGTCAAAATCACAGGGATGGGAGTGTAGAACGTCAGAGAAAGACGATTCAATACGAAAAAAGGAGATTTTGATAATGACAGAGAGAGATTATGCGATTAGATCGTTTAAGGAAATTACATTAAATGCAGCACAACATACAGAAGAGAGAATGGATCTGTACTATGAAAAGATTAAAGCACTGATGAACAATTATCAGGATTTGATTTTGGAAAATCAGATGGTTTTGGATGAATTAGAGCAAGAGTGTCAGGAAAAGATCAATGAGAATATGGCCTATGCCCTTCAGTATATGGATGCCTATGATTACCGCATGAATTTAGGAAAACTGAAAAAAGAAGTAAACAATATCATTCTAATCTATGGACTTTGTGATATGGTCAACCGGGCAATGACACTGGTAAAATATTTTACGCCGAATTTTGGAACAGAATATTATGATGTGCTTTATGGCTGCTTCTGCAGGCACAGAAAAATGACAGATATGGAAATTATGCTTGAACTGGGGATGAGCCGGGCAAGTTTTTATCGAAAGAAAAAAGCAGCTCTCCGGTATATGGGATATTATTTTTTTGAAATCGTAGTGCCACAGTCTGCAAACAAACGATATAAGCCATCTTTTCCAGAAACGGAAGAGTAGATTTGAAAGAGCCTGATGGAATCTCCCCTTTCCATCAGGCTTATATATAATGGAATACTCCCCTATTCCTCTTATTATTCCGCAGATTCTTCAGCTGCAGTTTCTTTCTTTTTTCTGGATTTGCCAGAAATCATTTTATGACCTGAGTAAATGGCCATAGCCATACAAATCAGTGAACTGAATGCAAAATATTTATGAGCTGATTTCATATCCTTGTAGCCGGTGTAGCAAGTTCCGATTATGGAAACCAGTGCACCGATAGACCAGTATTTATGTGATTTCATTTGAACCTCCTGAGCTTTTTTATATCATACATCTTTTTAAGAAATATGCAAACTGGAATTTATCAGTATCTCTTTTTGCATGTTTTGGGTATCGTTGCTTCATAACTCATATCAAGCAACATTTTGGTTTTGTCATCTGATACGCTGCCATCCAGTGCAACAGTAATCCAGCTATCCTTGCTCATGTGATACGCCGGGAAGAAGCCGGGTTCCTCTCGTAGTGTGCCAATCAGAATTGGGTCACATTTGAAATCGACCACTTTCAGCATTTCTTCGCCTTGCAGCCCCAGCTTGTTCTTTGGTACATCCATAATCAGAGCAAACCACTTCCGATTATTACAATGCCGGAACACCTCATAATTCGGATATTTGAGCCACGGATAATCTGTCTCAGCGTTATATGTCTCCATTATAAATGATTCTAATTCTGCGCGTTTCATAACCTCACCTCTACAACTTCTAGCTTTCTGCATGTTACTATATAGTTTTGATTACCTGTTCTTCTGCATTTTGGCCGAGGGATAATCTCTTCGTGGAAAAAATAATTGACCACGATAGGCGGATCGTTGAACGGGCGTTTGATGGAATCATCATCCCGGACATACAGTAGCCCTTCCTCTTGGCAAAACTGCCGCATCTGCGCATCCAGCATTGACCAGTAGCTGCGTTCTTTTTTATTGTAAATGGTATCGTACAGCGGCAGCAGGTCTGGATGTTTTTCCGTTATATAGTCAAAAATCGTTTTCTTATAACCGCCCCGCAAGTTTAGGTTTTCCAGCCAGACCAAATTACATTGATTCTTCGCCCGGTGGATGATGGAGGGCAGGTCGGTGAGGCCGGGGAAAATCGGCGAGATAAAGCAGGTGGTGCGCACACCAGCATCATGGAATGCTTTCATAGCGGCCAGCCGCCGCTCAATGCTCACTGCATTGTCCATATCAGCGCGAAAATCTTCGTCCAGTGTGTTTGATCGACCAGGATACCCGCGCATTGGGGAATGTTTTAATGAGGTCAAGGTCACGCAGCACCAGGTCAGACTTGGTAGCAATACTGAGGCTACATCCGCTGCCCTGCATCTGCTCTAAAATGGTGCGGGTGCGGCAGGCGGTTTCCTCCAGCGGCTGATATGGGTCGGTCACGTAACAGAGAAACAGTTCTTTCCCTGCATACCGCTCCGGGTGTTTGATTTCCGGCCAAAATTTAACGTCTATGAACTCTCCCCAGGGCTCCGGGTGATTGGTAAAACGCTTCATAAAAGATGCGTAGCAATATTTGCAGCCGTGGCCACAGCCCACATAAGGATTGACCGAATAATAATCACTCACAGGCAAATTGGATTTTGTGAGGACGCTTTTTACTTCAACGTTTCAGATGATTGGCTCCATTGTATGTATGCTCCTTTGATTTTGCTTATTTTTCACGGGACAGTTTCATCATATCCTTCATATCGGCAAAACCGATTGTTTGATACAGCGGCCTGCCTTTGTCTGAGGTTTCAAGATATATTTTTGAAATATGCCGCTGACGAGCCTGCTCTACAAGCCACCTGACGATTCTGTTCCCTATGCCGTGTCCGCGAAACTGCGGCCGGGTATAAATGTTCATCAGGTAGGCACATTTCCCGTTTAGATTGTCCGGTGAGGGCATCTCATGATAGAGGCATATCCCGCCGCAGCCGACGATTTCCTCCCCTACGTAGGCAAAGCAGGCAATATGTCCGCCCTGCGGCAGTTCTGTTTGATAGTAGCGGCGATTTTCCGATTCCAGCTCTGTTACAGACCGCTCCGAGGGGATGGAGAATACCTCATGCAAGACTTCCATTCGCCATTGCATCAAAACATTCAGGTCCTGGATCGTGGCCTGCCGGATCTGAATCTCCATTATAATGCCCCCGCTTTCATTACCACCGGCAGTTTCGACACATCCGGCTTACCGTTGACATTCAAAGGAATCTGCTTCATCTTCACAAAGAACTCTGGGATCATAAAGGAAGTCAGATTTTCAGACAGTTCTTTTTTTACTTCCGAGACTTTCAGCTTATTGTCGGAAGGCACCACATAGGCGGTCATATAGGACAGTCCATCCTCGTCTGTAAAAGCCCGGACAATAGCCTGCTGCACATCCTTGCACCGATAGAGCCGGGACTCCACCTCGGCAAGTTCCACCCGCTTGCCGTAAATCATGATCTGGTCGTCCTTGCGGTGCAGGAATGCAATGTTGCCATCCGGCAGGATATAGCCCAAATCGCCGCTGCGGTACATGGTGCTACCGTCCGGCTGCCGCTCAAAAGCGCTGTTTTCCTCGGCATGGTCGCCAATGTAGCCCAGAGATACACCGCCGCCATAAATGCAAATCTCACCCGTCTGCCCTTTGGCAACCTCGTTGCCAGACTGATCCAGAATCCTGATCTGCGCACCTAGTACAGGATGACCGATGGGATAGGTACCGTCCTCCAGCACAGTTCCACTATTACAACGGTAATAGGAGGCGCAGACCGTTGTCTCGGAGGGGCCGTAGGTGTTGTAAACCTCTGCTTTGTTCAGCAGGTGATCCACATAAACGCCCCGCAACACATCGCCGCCGCTGATAAGCAGCCGCAGAGAGGACGGAATGACAGACAGGTGGTTCATTTCTGCCAGCAGATACGGAAAGCCGCTGATCATAGTCACATGGTGACGTTCCACAAAAGCCATCAACGCATGGATGTCGGCCTTATCCTCGTCAGCGGGGATGGCCAGAGCGGCACCATTCAGCAGACTGGTGAACACTTCCTCCACAAAGATGTCAAAAGAACAGACGGAATATTGCAGCATGACATCACCGGGGCCGGGATGGAACTCGTTGGCAAAGGCACGGACATAATGGCAAACATTGCGGTTGGTGACACAGACACCTTTGGGCCGCCCGGTGGTACCTGACGTATACAGCACATAGGCGGGGCGTTCCGGGTCTTCGATGGCGTTGCGCTTCCAGGAGGGCGTCTCCACGCCGCAGATCTCACAATCTGTATAGCGGATGGGGAAACTGCTCAGTTTGGGCGCAAAGGCGTGTTCCGTCAGCACAAAATCCACCTGTGCCTCGGTCATCATGTCATGGATGCGCCCGGTGGGAAAATCCGGCTCGGCTGGGACATATCGGCCGCCGCATTTGAGTACCGCCAGAATCGAGGCAATCATCTCGGTTCGGTGACGCATGACGATGCCGATGCTGTGTACTTCCTGCGGAAAGCTGCACGTGATCATATCTACCATGTTGGACAGCTCTCCAAAAGTCATGGCGCGGTCGTTTTCAATGATAGCCGGGGCATTTTCATGTTCTTTAACTACTTTCTGAAAAAGCGAATAAATCGTATCCATCGTTTTATCTCCTTGTCGGTTTATCTATTTAATATCCAGTGAATGCCAGCCGCTGTGCGCTTGTTGCACGCCTGATAGTGGCTGCCACTGTTCAGTACGAAGGTGGTTTCGATGCCTTTCCCGTGGCACAGTGTTTCTATCTCCTGCGTATTCTGCTGCACAACGTTCAAAATCGGATTATCGGTGGAGCTCTCCTTGTCTCCGAGAGAAAAATACAGACAGTCAGGTTTGCGCTTCATCTCATGGGAGCACACATATTCCATGATGCCCTCAAACCAGAAGGAACCTGACATACTCGCTGCGCGGGCAAACACATCCGTTTGGTAGAGAGCGTAGAGGGCGAACAGCCCAGCCAGCGAGTAACCGGCGAGGCCCCGCCAGGCGGGCGCACCGGGAAGGAGCGCTTCCGCTTCCGGCATAATTTCATCCAGAAGCAGTTTCAGGTAATCATCCGCACCCCCGGTGCAGGGCGTATCGTGTTTAGAGATCGGCCCCATATACCACGGTGTCATGTCATGATCCCATTTCAGATTACTGACCGCCACCAGACAGAAATCTGGGCAGCCGAGCGCCATCAGGTTTTTATACACACTGTTAACGGCATTGGAAAAGGTGTTGAGATAGATAACTGGGCTGCCCGGCTTTGCGCTTGGGTATATGTCCACTCTTTTTTGTTCTATGGTTAAAGAAGTCACCTTGTTGCCTCCTCTCTTGACGATTCATTGTATAAATATTGTACGGTATCCGAAAACGAAAGCAAGTACGCAGAAAGTTCGTACATAGTATCAAACTACTGACCAAGGCTATAAACAGGAGGAAGTAGGCGTTGGCGATGTTGTCTGTCTATATGTTACGGCCCCGGTTTCCGCTGTTCTATATCGGTGCGAAGCTACAGAAGTCAATATTCCTTACCATTATGATGATGGCAACGTACATATGAACCATGTGATGAGATTGAAAAAGCTGGATCAGTACAACCCGTCTTTTCTCCCGTTTGAGAAGCTGAAAGCCTATGGGATTGGTGCGGTACGTGGGCCACGAAGAATGCCTCACAGTCTGATTTGCGAACTGGAAAGGAATCGGTATGAGCAGTGATATTTGGAATCCCTGGCATGGCTGCCGCAAATACAGTGAGGGCTGTGACCACTGCTATATGTACTATCTGGACAATGAACGGGGCAAATCAGGCGGGGAAATTTATAAAGTCAAGACAAATTCCGATTTCTCAGTTTCAAAAACTAGAAGTTGTATCATCACGTATCTTTATCTTTTTTAGAAGAAATAGGACTGTCAGATATAGCAAGAGATATACCCAGACATATACCCACTCCAATTCCAACAACCTTGCTGTTTAAAACAATACTCCAAAGTATTGCTGTTGATATTCCGATGCTGACTCCTTTAATTATACTTTCGCTTTTCATAAGCTTTGTCCTCTAAATTAGCACTTCAAATCGTTTTCTTTATTCTATCACAGCTTCTATTATTCCGCCATCAGTCTTTCAAACCAAGTATCCATGACAATGATGAACTGGCTCGCTCATGGCCATTCTTGCAACATTCCATCCAAAGTATTATGATTCACATAATGCTTTAATTTTCTCTTTGAGGTCATTGTATCTCTTTTCCGATTCATTCCATTTTATATGGTCAAACTTTTTTTCGTCTATTATTCTTATTCCCAATTCAAACATCTCTGCTTTGTTTTCCTCTAAAGCTTTCTCATTTTTTTCAAAGAAATACCAAGTAACACCATCCGTAAAGAGAACTGTTTTATTTTTAGACAAATGTGCTTCTATTTCATTTTTAACACTACTGTTTCCAATATCCTTCAAATAATTTAAAGTTTTATCTCTAAAAGACTTACCTTTACGATCTTTTGTATTTGATACTATATAATTTGAGCTATCACCTACTGATTTAATTTCAACAACTGCAATGTAACTAGTAGGACACTCATCTTCTTCATTGTCCCATCTCCAGTCTTGTGCTATACATAAATCTGGAGTCCAATATTTCTCGTTTGGTCCCTTTCCACAATATTTCCCGTAATTATGTTTTCCGCTACCACTAGAAACTTTAATATCTACGGGAATAATGTCACATTTTGGTAAAATACTTTTCAAAAATGGAGCAATAACAAAATCTTGGACCATACACTCTCTTAAATCATTCTTTTTGCATATATATATTCATAATTATCCTTATATTCTTTATATTTCATCTCGATTTTTTCATCTCCTAATACGATACATTTAAATTTTCTGTTCCCTATAAAATTAATCTATCGGGCTTTACTAAATCGCCAAACAACGATTTATCTTTGCCTTATGTTATCATAATTCGGTTTAAATTGCTATAAATAGCCTTATCTCAATAATAGAAAACCCCAGAAATCATTAAGATTCCGAGGCCTTATGTTTGAACATATTTACCTTTTAATTTATGTAACAAATAAAATTTTGATTGACCTTTTGTTAATATGAATCAATCATCTGCATTAGCTTCTTATAAAATTCATTTCTATCGTTGTAAATTTTTTCCAATTCTTTTTCTGTAAACAGTGCATAGGCTCTATCAGGAACAGCTGTCAAGCCATCGCAGCTAAATGGTATGCGCCGCCCACCCCTGAAAATGGCTGCTTCCCAGTATTTTTTTCTAAAATATTTAATTATTCCCATATAGTATCACCTCTTTCCCATATTTGTTATTGACGTTCTGGCAAGTAAAATACTTCTGTTATTACTATATTATCATCAAAATCCATTTCTACATAATAGTCTCGGACAAAATATGCTCTCCAGTAATCTTGTAGTGAGTAAATTTCCAATGTCTTGAAATCAACTATGCACAATGGAATAGCTTCTTTATTTTCTCCGTCCGTCTTTCTGTATTCTAATGAAGCTGCAACTTTACTTAGGCAATTCTGGCATAAATGGTTTTCTAGCATGTTAGTATCAATTTCATAATTTTCCGGCAACGTCACATCTATGCTTGCCATACCACGGCTTGGAGTTCCGTCTGAAGAATAAGATATTTCACCTGTATTCCCAGAGAGGAATGAAGTTGAAGTAGCACTTTCTACCTCATTTCCATTTTCATCGTAATTTTTCAGTGGAAAATCAATCACATACCAGTCATTCAGCGAGATCAATCCAATAGTGTCAAAGTTTCTAAAGTAGCTCATCAGGCTTTCTTCTGCATTTCCGCATAGATAACATTCTGATGTGTTTTCCAGGGATGAGCGCAGATCGTCAAAAGTTACATCAATGTCAGCACGGTGTTTAGTAGATACTGGTTGGGAAGATGTCTGCTCATGGGCAGAGGCATAATATGCGATGATCATGGAGATAACAATTATGACTGCCAGAATGGAAAGCCAGAAATAATCTATTCGGATTTGATAATATCGCTTTTCTTTCTTCATATTTTTGATGCTCTCCCCTAATAATAAAATATAGTGTACTTAAAACAAGTTCATTTGAACCATTTTACCATGTTTTGTACTTAAAATGTACTTGTATTATGAACTTATTTTGTACTTATCAAATGGAGAGGAAGCCATATGGAAAAAGATAAACATCTTGGTCTTCGGATTGATTCTGAGACGCACGGAAAACTGAAAAGTCTTGCTGAATTTGAGGGGCGTTCTATCAATGGAGAAGTGCTGTATCTGATTCGTCAGGCGATTGCTCAACATGAGAAAAATCATGGCACATTAAATAAATAGGAAGATCATACATCGGGCTGGTGAGTTCCGGTGTATTTTTATGCCAATTTAAAAAGTATCAAATGATGATACTTTTAGAGGAATCAGTGATACTTTACGGCAGGTATTTGAGATACCCTTGATACTTTGGACTGTTATACTGATTATGCTGGAAATAAAAGAACAGCAGGAAAACTTCATATGATTATTAGAAAAGCTCTTTCGGGTTAGCACCTCGGAGGGGCTTTTTTTGTTGCCCTGAAATTTTGATTTCCGGCCAATAAGCCACAGGTCTGCCTGATCTGGTGGCCTGAAAGGAAATCAGTACGCATGATCAGAGACATCAGAAGGAGCCGGTCTCCTCCGCTTCTGAATTTGGAACACGCAACAGATTTCAAATTCAGGAGGAACGGACGATGTATGTAGAGCATCCATATAAATTCAATGACAAATTTTATGCAAAAGTTGATGGGAAATTTTATGAAATAACCAGAGAGGTAGCCAAGGCAATGCTTTCCGCTTACCGTAATGAGATTTACAGAAGTAAAAAGTGGCAACCAGAAGATCCGGAAACCATGACAAGAAAAACAAAGTGGACGGAGCTGTTGGATTGTGTTTTCAGTGAGAACACAGATGGAATCGGAGTGCAGGATTTACCGGATGAGGGACAGCGGAGCGTAGAAGATCTGGTAATTCTGCAGGCTGAATCAGCAGAACTGCATCAGAATATCGCAAAGCTGTCAGAACATGAGCAGTTTATTATCAAATCCATCTACTTTGAGGGCATGAAGCAGGTAGAACTGGCGAAAATACTGGGAATTTCAAAGGTTCGGATGTCTCAGAAGGTCAGCGCAATCTTAAAGAAAATGCGGAAAATGTATGAAATGGGTTAAAGAGTGGGAACGGCACTCTTAACTTTTTCACGAGTTTTGTATTTAGAAATAAAATCAAAACAGATAGAAAGAGAGTGAAAATATGGCAGAAAAAAGATGTTATACGGTGAAAGATTTACAGGAAATGCTGGATGTAAGCAGATCAACGGTCTATAAATTGCTGAGACAAAATGAGTTCCGTTGGATTCAGTTAGAAGGCGGTGGATACCGTATTTCCAAGAAGAGTTTTGACGAGTGGCTGGATAAAGGAAATGCTTCTGTGACATCCTAAATTTTTTGCGAATTGTGAGATATGATTTAAGAAAAATGAATGGGAGGAGCGTGAAACATGGCAGTGATACAAAGAGTTGGATCACCGGCAAAACCCCGAAAGTGGATGAGTGTCCACGAGATGGGGGATATGTTGGGATTAAAGAAGACAGATCGTTACTGGCTGGTTCATAAAAACTATTTTCGGACAGAAACATTGCTTGGAAAGATGAGGGTTGAAATTGCCAGTTTTGAAAAGTGGTATGCCAATCAGGACTGGTATCACAAAGTCAATGGGGAAGCACCGGGAAAAGAGTTAAGGCTCAGATCTTATTCCCCAAAAGAAATACAGGAAATGCTGGGGACGGACAACGCAACGGTATATGAGATATTGAAGAAAAACAATATTGAGACAATTACAGTGAATGAAAGAATGCGAGTGCCGACGGATGCTTTCTGGGACTGGTATCACAGCCAGTCCAGATACCGTACACAGGAAGATCGTAAGAAAGATGCAGCTGCAGAGGCAGCCAGTCTAAGTATGCCGGAAATGGCCCGGCTGCTTGACGTTCCACGAAGTACCGTATATGGAATCCTGAGCAGTAAAAAATATGCCCCATTGCTGGACGTCATTGTAATTACCGGACGGAGAAGGGTGACAAGGGAGAGCTTTGAGCGATTCTTGCAGGCACAGGATACCTATGAGCTGTTTAATTTTGAATATGAAGAATTGGAACTGGAAGAAAAACGGGAATATGAGAATTATAAGCGAAGATGCCTTGCAGAAGCAGATCACAGCCAGGAGAAAAAACGTCTGGAGTATCTGACAGTGCCGGAAGCGGCAGAACTGGCAGGAGTGGAGCCTGCAACTATCGCTTTTTGGTATACAACAGGAAAAATACCGATTCGGAAAACAGGAAAGATTATTCGTATTCCAAGAGAAGCGTTTAGACAGTGGTTATTGAAGCGGAAGGAAAAGGGGGTGGTATAGCATGGCTTCGATACAGAAGAAAAATAACAAATATTGTGTTGTATATTACTGTAAAGATATAGAGGGAAAACGGAAACAGAAATGGGAAACGTATGATACGAAGAACGAAGCTAAAATAAGAAAAGCAGAAATCGAACTGAAAGAAAAAAAAGGCGGTATCATCGTATCGAACTGTAAGACGTTGCAGGATCTGATAAATGAGTATGTCGAACTGTATGGAAAAGACAGGTGGGCATTGTCTACCTATGACGGGAATATGTCATTGCTGAAGAATTATATATTGCCTATCATTGGGAAAACTCCACTGACGGATATCAATACCAGATTTCTAGAGATTTACTATAAGACGCTGACAAAGACGCCATCCGTTCCAGACTTGAACGGAAATATCAGAAGCGAGTTCGTATCTACCAGTGTAATCCGTGATGTACATAAGCTGCTGAAGAGTTGTTTTAATCAGGCTGTGAAGTGGGATATCATGGAGAAGAATCCAGCATTTAAAGCGACGGTACCAAAGCATAAATCAGAGAAACGGGTAATATGGGATGCAGAGACCTTTGCATATGCTCTGGATGTGTGTGAAAATGAGTGCCTAAAATTGTGTATGAACCTTGCCTTTGCCGGTTCTCTTCGAATAGGAGAACTACTGGGGCTTACCTGGGACTGCGTAGATATATCAGAAGAAGCGATCAAAGAAAACCGGGCGTATCTTTATGTAAATAAGGAAGTACAGAGAGTCAGCAAAAAAGCGTTAGAGGAATTAGACCAGAAAGATGTGATCGTCATATTTCCAGAGGAGCGGAAAACGAATAAGACGGTACGCATTATGAAAACACCAAAAACAGAAAGCAGCGTGCGGAAAGTGTTTTTACCCAGGAGCGTAGCTGAAGAACTGATTGCATGGAAAGCACAGCAGGAGGAGATAAAGGATATTTTGCAGGAAGAATACCAGGACTATGGCCTTATCCTTGCTACTGAATATGGAACTTCCAAGGGGCGGTGCGTATATCAGAGATTCCCTGAATAAGCTGATCAAACAACATGATCTACCACAGATTGTGTTTCACAGTTTCCGGCATATGAGTGTTACCTATAAGCTTAAGCTGAACGGCGGTGATATAAAGGCGGTACAGGGAGATTCTGGTCATGCACAGGCAGATATGGTTACAGAAGTATATTCGCATATCATAGATGAAGACAGACGGCGCAATGCGACACTGTTGGAAGATTCCTTTTATAACAGGAAGAATCTGAATCCGCAGATCCATGATACAGAAAAGAGGACGATGATGGAAGTTCCAGAAGGAGTGGACGCAGAGTTACTTGCAAAAGTTCTCAGCAATCCGGAAATGGCTGTGTTGCTGACATCATTAGCAAAATCAATGCAAGGGGAACATAATTAGGATAAAAGCAGACCGGTGGAGAGCAAAATCTCTGCCGGTTTTATTTATGAGATCAAATCAGAGCATGTGAGAAAAAAGAGGTAAAATAGTGGTCAAAGCATCTTGCGTAAATGGCGGTATCTGATGTATAATTTAAAAGAAATCTGACAAAGAAAATAGTGTATCACACATTTCATTTCCCGCTTTTAAATGGGCAGGATAGTTGGATTTTATGATTTGAAAAATTATAGATGGAGTTGGCGCTTTATATTAAAAGCGTACAATTTATCAAGTGAAACAACTGAGATTGCAAAACAAATTATATGGTATCACGCAATCTGTACTTGTACGATATGGCCGCTTTCGTTTGCATTGCCTAATTCACTTCGTGCCGCAAATGACGTAATGTTTACAATGATAGTTGCAATTTTGTCGATGTGGATATTCAGAATAGGTGCAAGCGTGGTAATAGCCAAATGGCTCGGATTTGGTGTACTCGGTGTATGGATTGCAATGACGATTGATTGGTTTGTCAGAGCAATTATATTTGTAATACGATACAAATATAAAATAAAAAGTAAATGCAAGATTTAAAACTACCTCATTTTTTATGAAAGAGAATACGAATAATATATTGAAAGATGAAGTTAGAAGAAAGAGTGGCAGAAGCCACAAATGATAAAAAACTGAAAAATGATTTAATCGGTGAATACCAAAATTTCATCTTGGCAGCTGCAAGCAAGACGCTTAAAAGAAGTGTTACGA